>ERZ1066137.30-NODE-30-length-205354-cov-40.675556_pt1 | contig 205354 bp, 179 predicted proteins | sample MGYA00382784_ERZ1066137 | MGnify/ENA primary metagenome ERZ1066137 (study PRJEB33369, sample SAMEA5778367) | biofilm metagenome | biome: Industrial cooling water; feature: Water cooling tower basin; material: Biofilm | place: United Arab Emirates | collected... | reverse complement strand
AAGTTTACCATCCTCTCCTTTAGACTGCATCCGGTCAACCCAGTTGAGCAATTACTAGTTATCATGACCGGCATGTATGGCTAAATCTGAGCATCAGAGCGATGACATTTCAATTCGCCAACTGATCTATATCGTGAGTGCCCTGAGTCTGATCAGTCTCCTTTTCCATCTGGTCTGGCTGCTCTGGCCGTTGCTCCGGGTTGTCCTGCCCCTGCTAGTGGGGGGGTGGTTGTGGCACCACTATCAACAGGTACAGGTCAGCCAGGGCCAGACCTTGAATGCTATTTTTTACCAGTTGCTACAAACCTATGGTGGGCGAATTACGGTATTAGATTTTGCGATGACGACCCGCTTGAGTGCGATCGCTGCCCGCCATTACCTGGATGACCGGGCTAAAGAATTCTTCGCCCATTTTGAGGTGACGGATCAGGGGGATGTGATCTATGTGTTTCCAACTCTGGTAGCCTGTCAACCTCTGGTTGATCCAGCTCTGAATCCTGAGCAGGGGGGCGATCGTTCGGGTTCAGCCTCTGGTGCAGAGTTAAGCTGCTTAACTTCCCAGGAGTTAGCTCGCCGTCTGGGGGTGGCCCTGAGTACGGTTCGGCGCAAAAAGTTTTCATCCCAGCTGTCTGCCTGGAGCCGTAGTCTTGACCCCGATGGGATTGGCTGGTCTTATCTGGCCCAGTCCCGGCGGTTTTTTCCGGTGGTCGCTGACCGTCCGTCTAGTCGCTGACCGTTGGAACTACCCGGCACTGGATGTAGAAATTACTGGCCTGGCGCAAAATCTCGCTATCTGGAAAGTGCCTTTGCAGAAAGCTAATCAAGCCTCTAAAAGTCTGAAAGTTCCACTGAGCCCGCTGGAGGGGGCTGCCATTGGTATTGATTTTACAAATTTCGAGCTGGTATTTAGCGGTTTGCAAAGTACTGCCATTCAAGCGAATGATCTGATGGCGATATTCGGTGGGGGGCATAGCTGGAACCACGGTTAAGTTTGTAGTTTTGATTGTCAGGTTTTTGGCGGGGATGGCAGGTGAGGGATAGCAGGCCCAAAGTTGACCTTGCTCTTGCCTTCCGGTGAGGGACAGCAAGTGACTGACTGATCGGGGTCACAGGATGATCAGCCAGCAAAAATTACCTCCCTGATGCCAAAAAAATGCTCAGTAGGCCGACTGCAACCTCAAGGTTGTTAGCCGGAGTAGATCGGCAGTATTTGTCATGGGAATACCCAGACCGGAAGCTGCTGTCAACCGCTGCTTTGCCAACTTCCTGGCCATGGCTGGCACCCCAAAATACCATGGCCCTATCTAATAAGAACTACTACAAACCAACAGGGAACGATCGACGAAAACGTGTTTTGTTAAAAAATCCAAGTACCGGTTAAATCAATTGGGCTATGAAACCCTTTTTTGATAAAAAAGCAGTTGTTCAACAGACATAAATCCGTGAGCAACTACCTGGAAATGAGTAGATTACCTGACCACTCAAAGCTTTTGATTGATCGGCCGTCTGGTTAAAACCGGATAATTCCGTAGTAAGCACTGACGGCCAGCAAAATGATCGTCAGTACGCCAATAGAAGTGCTAACTAAAAACAGGAATGAAGGTTTTTTAGGCAGCGGTTGCTCCCGATCTTGCAGCACAGGAGTTTGTTCTTGAGAGTTCATAATACTGACCTGAGTAACGTTATATTTATCGTGTTTTTTATAGGACTAAGTTACATCTAGCTTTTGGATTAAGCATTTAGTCGGGCGTGGGAACGCAGCATTTCCAGAAAGGCAAATACCGCTGGTACCTGCAGGGCCTTGGCCAGGACGATGACATGAATCACCCGAAACAGGGGCACTGGTAAACTAAAAACCTGGATTTCTGGGGCAATCGGTACCGCCGCCAGTTGGGGTAAGATCGCCGCCCCTAAACCCTGGGCCACCAGACCGACGATCGTCGAATCGGTTTTGACCCGGTAGGCCACGGTCAGGGTGTAACCAAACTGCTGACAGTGGGTATAGACACTCCGCAGGGTTGAGTCTTCTTCCGGTGGCATAATCAGGGGGTAGCTGACCAGTTCCTTCCAGGTTAGGTCGGGGCCCGCCGGTCGGAAGTTGGCCGGTAACAACACGACATACTCATCCCGTAACAGTTCCCAGGCATCGAAATCCTGGGCCGGTGGTAGATGGGTAAAACCAATATCAGCCTGACCGTTACGCAGTGCTGCTTCTACCGGTTCAATATCGTCGTACTCTGTCAGGGTCAGGTCGATCGCCGGATACCTCTGGCTAAACCGCACAATTACCTCAGGCAGAATATGGGTGGCCACACTGCGAAAGGAAGTAATGCGTACCTGTCCTCCCTCCAGTCCCTTGGCCAGGTTGGCCTCCCGCCCAATCGCTTCCAGTTCTTGCTCGATCTGACGGGCATGGGTCACAATCCGCTCTCCTACTGGGGTAAGGCGAGCTCCGTAGCGCCCCCGGGACAGGAGAACCACTCCCAGTTGTTCCTCCAGGGCCGCGATCGCGTGGCTTACCGCCGATTGCGACATCTGTAAATGCAGAGCGGCATCGCCAAATCCGCCAGAGTCGGCGATCGCCAGCAAAATGCGGAGTTGGGTCAGGGTGATGGCTTGCTTACGAGGCGGTGGCATGGGAGGGATGCGGCAACAGGAAGGGCATAAAGGAACCGGTAGACCGCAAAGAGCATCCATCGAAATTATGCATGGAAGTGATGCAGGGAATCTTTTGATTCCTTGAGAAGCGGTCGTTAGATTAGAAACATCAAGCAAAACACACATAGCACTTCAACCTCTGACCGGCTTGGGCCGGGAGGTTTGGGAATTGTGCCAGGAGGATCTGAGATGAAATACATGACGTTCTCACCGGAGTTTCAATCTCCCCGGATCGAACCTACAGGTTCGCAACAGACTCGGCAACCATCCCTTAAATCACGCTTTCAGCAATTCTGGCTCTGGCTCCGGTCCGGCCTTCTCAGTTCCGATGAACCCCGAGTTTGGGCCAGCCACGATCGCTCTGGTCAGGTCTGGTGGTATGGCTATGATCCAGCGACAGGGCGATCGGTCAATCATGGAACCGAGGCAGAAATTCGCATCTGGATTGAACAGCGGCATTATCCCCAGGGACAGGAATAGTTGCGGCCTGGCAGGTTCACAGGTTGCAGAATGGAATCAAACCCCCAAGATTTTTAGAGGATCTGGGGGGTTTTGGCTTGGGGATAATATAACTTCCGGCAAAAACTGCCTGTTCCAGACCCAGGCCATTCTCAATTTCTGTCAGGATAGGGGTAGGGCCCATGTGTATTTTTTAACTATAAGGATCGTGAATTTAGTAAAACCCGGAGCTTAGTTTTTGAAACCATGGCGTGTCGCGCTTTCAAAAACTAAAAATTTGGTTTTAATTCATTTGTGATCCTGACTAGGAACACCCTTGGCCCTGATCCTGATCCGGTGCATCGCTGTTCCATTTCTCCAGTAATTTGAGCTAAAAGCGCCTGTGACAGCCAAAGACTTCTTGCACCAGATTCGGAACCGTTGGCTGAGTCTGACAGATTTACCTTCTGCCCTGGTTGCCCCCCTGGTAATTGGGGTGACCAGCCTGGTAGTGACGGGTTTGTTAGTCACGGTGCGGCAGGGGGGAGGGCTACAAAAGTGGGAACTGCAAGCTTACGACCAGATGGTACGGTTGCGCTCCGATGCTGCCAGTGATTCCAGGTTGCTGATTGTTGCCATCACGGAAGCCGATATTAAGGCCGAAAAACGCTGGCCGCTCTCCGATCGCACCGTAGCCCTGGCTTTGCAGCAACTAGAGAAACATCAACCCCAGGTGATTGGGTTAGATCTATACCGGGATATTCCCCATGAACCCGGGCACCAGCAACTGCTAGCTCAGTTAGCCCAACCCAATCTGATTGCCATTACCAAACTGCCCGATAGTGAAGATCTGGGGGTAGCACCACCGCCCAGGGTGCCGCCAGAGCGAGTTGGCTTTAACGACATTACTTCCGATGCTGATGGGGTAGTGCGGCGGGGGTTACTGTTTGCCAGCACAGAAACCGAAACCTTCTATTCCTTTGCGCTGCAACTTTCCCTCAGGTATCTCCAGGCTCGCGGTATTACCCCCAGAGCAGGGCAGCAAAATCCTGAGAATTTGCAGTTAGGCAACGTAGAGTTTTTACCTTTAGAGAAAGACTCTGGTCAGTACAAAACCCTCGACGATCGGGGCTATCAATTTTTGCTCAACTACCGCAGTCGGCGCAATCTGGCTCGCCAGATTAGCCTGAATGATGTACTGCAGGGAAAATTTGATCCCGCCTGGGTGCGGGGCAAGATTGTTTTAATTGGAACGACGGCCCGCAGTGCCAAGGATGTCTTTTTAACCCCCTACAGCGCTGCCGAACGGGAAATTGCGGCGATGCCGGGAGTGGTTCTCCATGCCCAGGCGGTCAGCCAGATTCTCAGTGCGGTTTTAGATAACCAGCCCCTGATCAGCTTCTGTGCCGAATGGGTGGACATCGCCTGGATTGCCTGTTGGGTGTTAGTCGGGGCCTGGGTGGCCTGGTTTTTCAGGCATCCCCTGGCCTTTGGACTGGTCAACGCGATCGCCATTGCTGTGCTCCTGGGAACTTGTTTTGGGTTTTTCCTTCTCTATACCTGGGTGCCCGTAATCGCTCCAACCCTGGGATTGGTGATTACCGCGATCGCTGTAGTTGCCTACCGGGCCCAGCGAGCCTATCGGCAACAGCAAATGATGATGAAGCTCCTCGGCCAAAATACCTCGCCGGAAATTGCCAGGGCCCTCTGGAAAAGCCGCGATCGCCTGCTCAAATCAGGCAAACTGCCGGGGCAAAGGTTAGTTGCAACCATGCTGTTTACCGACATCAGAAACTTCAGTACCATCTCTGAGCAGATGCCACCGGAAAATTTACTGGAATGGTTGAATGAATACTTAAGCGCCATTACCCAGGAGGTGAGGGCGAATCAGGGAATCATCAACAAGTTCACTGGCGATGGCATGATGGCCGTTTTTGGTGTACCAATGAACCGCACCAGCCCGATCGATATTGCCGAAGATGCCCAGCAGGCGGTAAACTGCGCCCTGGCCATGGGGGAACGGTTATCCCAACTGAACCAGGATTGGCAAACGCGGCAACTACCTGTAATTCAAATGCGGGTAGGGATTTTTACCGGCCCTGTGGTGGTTGGCAGTCTGGGGGGCAAAGATCGGCTGGAGTATGGTGTGATTGGCGATAGCGTTAATATTGCTTCCCGCCTGGAAAGCTATGAAAAAGACCGGCAATCAGAAGTGTGCCGCATCTTGATTGCCAAAGATACATTGGTTCACTTACAGGGAAAATTTGAAGTAGAACACTGGGGGCCACTGCTACTGAAAGGTAAGCATCAGGCCGTCGATATCTATCGAGTGTTAGGACGGGCTCCGAGTAGGGATGGGCAGTCCTTAGAGCCAGCGTAACGATCTGGCGTTTAGAAGCCGATTAAATTTTATATTTCATGAGGGGTTTGAGTAGTAACTATGCTGCTGAGGAAACCGATCGTTTTTTGTGTGTCTATCTTGCTGGGTTTTGCTGTATGTGGCGAACCCTTACTGGCCGCTGCCCAGCAGTATAATCCCCCGCGTCGAGGGCTGCCTGGGCGGCGGGAAGGGGCCGGAACCCGGGGCACCTGCCTGAGTGGTCAAAAGCCTTTGATGCCTCTGGTGCCCGCTGATGTGTTGAGCCTGACCACGGCGGAAAATGCTGTCCTCTACTGGTACGTGCCGCCTACCATCGCTCAGATGGCCGAGTTTCGCTTGCTGGATGGAGAAATCCAGGTTCATGCTACCCAGGTACCCCTGTCTAAGGTGGGTGGAATTACCAGCTATCGCTTACCGACCCAGGTTGTAGGGGCGATGACCATGGGCAAGACCTACAACTGGCAATTCAGTATCATTTGCGATCCAGATCAACCCTCTAAAAACCGCTTTGTGGAAGGGCAAATTGAACGTTCAGAGGTCAGTTCTACCCTGGCGGCTCAGCTGAAGCAGGCCACCCCCCTCGATCGTGCAGCCCTCTACGCGGCCAACGGTATCTGGCAGGAGGCGATCGCCACCCTGGGCCAGGAACGCTGCACCTATCCCCAGGACAGCCAGGTGCGAACCAGGTGGGCGCAGCTCTTGCAGTCGGTTCAGTTATCTGGCTACGTGGATGAGCCCCTGACTCAGTCCTGTAGTGCTCTGGGCCTTAAACCTGTGACTACCCGTAGCCTACCCTTGCCCCGCCTGCAACCGGGCAGACCTCTGAGAATCTCTCCGACTCCGGCGATTCGCTAAAAAACGACCGGATTTCAGGACTTGTTCCCAGGGCGGCGGCGGGGCCGCTTCCAGACGGCTCGTTCCGCCTTTTCCCGTTCGTAGGCGATCAGTTTGCCGTAGTATTCGTGGCGGCTCAAGTTCATCGATAAAAACACATGCTTACGCATGTTGCCAAAGCCCTTGCGAGCAAAAAACTTGACGGCAGGGACGTTCTCTGGGTCGGTGTCCACCATCATGAATCTGGCTCCGTCATCGATCATGCGTTCGACCAGCTTATCCACCAGTTTGTCGGCAATACCCCGCCGTTGAAAGGCCGGGTTGACTCCGAGCCAGATGATGTAGCCGTAGACCCAGGAGGCTTTGTTGATCACGGTACCCAGAATAAACCCGGCTAATTCTTCCTGGGCTTCGGCAATCAGGCAGTATTCCGGGTCGGTATTGTAAAGCCCGATCACCTCCCACTGATCCCAGGTACGGTAAATGTAGGGATAGAGGTCACTGGTAAACAGGCTTTCACCCAGATGGTAGACCGGTGCCAGGTCGTCAATTTCCATATCCCGGATTTCGATCGCCAGGGGCGTTTCTTCTGGTTTAGATGAGTCGGTCATAATCTAGGAAGATAAGAGGGCCAAAGAGCTTTTTTATCTACTTTGTTTTGTGTCTATCTATAGAGGCACTTCTGCAATCTCTGCCAGATTGGGCAGGTCAAAGGCTGGCTCTGCTTCTGAAGCAACGGGTTGCCGACCCTGACTGCCATAACAACGGTTGGTGTAGCTGCAGCGATCGCACTCCTGCAAGGTAAGGGGCGTGAGGGGCAGGGGTTGGCCCTGCTGGTAAGCCGCCAGCCAGTGGGTGAGCTGGCCCAGGAGGCGCTCCAGATCCTGGCCGGTCTGGGCATGGCGCTGGTCACTGTAGGGAATCACTAAACTTTGGAGTTCTGCCCCATCCTCTGCGCCAGCCTGAAAAAACCAGTAGGTCATGCTCAAATCGGCTGCTGCATAAGCAGTGGTTTCTGCCAGGATGAATAAATACAGGCGGGTTTGCCAGTTATTTAAAAGATGGCCTGCTCTCTGGGGCCGGGGATAGGTTTTCCAATCCAGAATTTTGGCCTGATGCTGGCCTAAAATTAGCAGGTCGTATACGACTGTCAGGAGAAAGCCCTGGTATTCCAGGGTACGGTTATGTTCGCTGGCCGCGATCGGTGATGCTTCCCCTCCGATCGCCAGGATCTCAGGGGCTTTCGCCTCAAACCCACGGAACCACTTTTGCAGGAGGGGATTGGCCACCAGCAGGGGTTCTACGGGCAACCCTAACTGCCACTGTTGCAGCAGCAGGTGAAACTGACTGCCCTGGGTCAGGCGTTCCTGTTGTTCTGGGGAGGTGGGTGAACCCAGTTGCTCCAGGTAAGTCTGTTGAAACTTGCGGGGGCAGCTGGTTAAAAGATTGAGATGGGCCTGGGACAAATGCATACAATCCTGCCTGTTTCAGCTTTTGGTCAGGACGAAAACACTCCCCTCATTGCCCCGCCCAACCCGCAGGTCTTCATCCAGATAGGTAATATCCAGCCAACCCTGCTGGTCCCGATTTTGGATATTGAAGTCGATCGCCGTCAGTTTTTGTTGGGACTCCAGCTTTTGAATAAAGCGATCGGGGTTCTGGTAGCCCAGCAGCCGTTGCAACCCCACCACCGATCGCTCAAATTTGACATCTACCCGCCGTTCCGAAGCTGGTTTAAAGCGAGCCGCCACGCTGACAATGCCTTCCAGGTAGGGTAACCCATAGACCTCGGCGATGTTATAGACCTTAGCTTCGGCGACGCGAATGCACTGGTAAACCTGGCCCAATTTGGCGAAAGGCACCTGCTCAATGCCGAGGATGCCCCGACTGGTGGTGTAAATTAAGCGCCAGTTGCCGTCTAACAGGTCGCTGGCTTCTACTGGACGGGGTGTGGGGTTGCGGCTCTCTAGCTGGGCAATGGCCGCCAGGATCGCTAACTTATCACTCTCACTGGTCAGTAGGCCCCGGTTTTTACCAGCGATCGCCTCCAGTAATGCTGCCTTTCCAAGCATGGCTATTCCCTCCTGCCGCGTTCTGCGGGATACTCTAGATCAGAAAGCTAGAAAAAAACTTGCAGATTTTACGTTCGGTGATACACTCTGGGTGTCTCATCCGAATGGTAGTCGATGGGCCAAAGCACCTAAGATATAGATCAAGTGTGGATGTTCATCTCGCCAATTTTTACCCAACCTGGAGACTATGTCCTATAATCCTTCCCTACGTGAAGAACCTCGTAATCAAAGAGCAGCCGTAATTCCTCTCAAGCAAGAGTCTTCTATTTTAGACTGGCTGGAAAATTCAGGTCGTCTGCTTGCCCGAGATAATGGTGATTTCGATTATCTGGATGACGATGGCGAGGAACTGAGCGACCTGATGGCCGGGGATGACAGCAGTTTCGACCTGGATGATGACGACGACGACCTCGATCCCGATGACTAAGTTCTGGCGGAGAGATTTGGTCAACTCAGAAATTGTCTGAGGTCAGGTTAAATCAAGGTTGCTAAACAGCTCTTAACCCGCAAATGTTAAGATTTGCCCAATCTAGCCGATCTCGGTCATTTCCCTGTGTGGTGTGGTGTATGGAGTGAAGTGAGAGTCTCGTGGACGCTAAGTTTTTCTCTAGTCAATCTTTAAACCTTTCGGGTAAGCGGCTTTTCCTCCTTTTGACCGGTGGGTTAAGTGCGGTTGCTATTCTTTTAGATCTGCTGGCCGGACGCACGCCGTTTCAGATCGAGTCCCTGACTCTGCCGCTCTGGGTTTGTGCCCTGGCGGCTGCCGGTTTGGGGTTCTGGGTTGTGCCCCTGTTGCGGGCCCTCAAAGCCGGACAGATTATTCGGGAAGATGGGCCTCAGTCCCACCTGAAAAAGGCCGGAACCCCAACAATGGGCGGGATTTTCTTTCTGCCCGTAGGGTTGCTGGTGGCCCTGTTCTGGTCTGGCTTTTCGGCTCCGGTGGTGGCAGTGTCGGCCCTCACCCTGGCCTATGGGGCGATCGGCTGGGTCGATGACTGGCAGATTATTCGCTGCCGCTCAAATAAGGGGCTGTCTCCCCGGATGAAGTTGAATCTCCAGATTGGAGCCGCCGTTCTCTTCTGTATCTGGTTGCTGGCCAGCCATCCTGAGAATTTGACGAATGTAGCCCTGCCCTTTGGTCTGGTGCTGCCCCTGGGTTTCCTGTTCTGGATCCTGGCCGGGTTTGTGCTGGTGGCGGAAAGTAATGCCGTTAATTTGACCGATGGCCTGGATGGTTTAGCTGCAGGAACGGCAGCGATCGCCTTCCTCGGCCTGGGTGCTCTGGTTGCGCCTACCTTTCCCGATCTGATGATTTTCTGTGCCTGCCTGAGTGGGAGCTGTCTTGGGTTTTTGACCCACAACCGCAATCCGGCCCGGGTGTTTATGGGTGATACGGGTTCCCTCGCTTTAGGTGGGGGGCTGGCCGCCGTAGCAATCTTGACCAACAGTTTGTTTGCCTTACTGTTGCTGAGCGGCCTGTTTCTGGTTGAAACCCTGTCTGTGATTGCCCAGGTAAGCTACTACAAGGCCACCAAAGGGCCCGATGGTATTGGTAAGCGGTTATTCAAAATGTCTCCCTTCCACAACCATCTGGAGCTGTCTGGCTGGTCAGAGCCTCGGATTGTTGCGGTTTTCTACAGCGTCAGTGGCTTGCTGGCTTTTCTCACCCTGGCGCTCTGCAATTCCCTCAGCTAAAATTTTCTTGGCTAAGAGATAGATCGATCTGATTTTTGAACCAAAAAAAATTGCGGTTTTTCAAAGGATTTCTGCTATTATTGAAATCCAATGACTGGAGAGATGGCTGAGTGGTCGAAAGCGGCAGATTGCTAATCTGTTGTACGGATCGAAAGGCCGTACCGAGGGTTCGAATCCCTCTCTCTCCGTTCTAATTCAAACCTTAAGACCCTCCTCCGTTCCATTACAGAGGGGGGTCTTTTGCTTTCCCAGGCTTTAAATTCTTGTCCTAAATTCTCCCTGTCTGTTTCCTGGAGGGATGATCACCTCTAATCGCTGTCATTGCACCGTTAAAACCGCGCAGGTGGCATGGTGCAGAACATAGTTGCTGACACTTCCCAGCAGCATTTCCCGCAGACCCCGATGGCCCCGTCGGCCGACTACGATCAGATCGGCCTGCCATTGCCTGGCTGCCTCACAAATTTTATTGCCTGTCTCACCGATCAAAAGTTCTACCTCCGCGGGTACTCCGGCTGCAGCTACGGTTTCCAGACGCTTCTCAAGTAGTTCCTGACCGGCCTGTTCCAGGAGGTGCAGGTTTTGCATCTGCATCTGCAACTCTTCTACCTGAACCGCCGGAGCAATACTATCGCCCGGAAAGACGGGATTGGGAACGGTTTCCTCAATCGGGGCGATCCCATGAACCAGCTTTAGTTGGGCCTGGGTCAGTTGTGCCAGTTCGATCGCCGTTTGCAGAACGGCCGGATGATTGTCTGCCTGATCGATCGCAACGAGAATTCTTTGAAACATAGGGTGGGGGGAGATAGGGGAAGACTGGATCTAGCGAGGCTGGGCACCTAAGACGACAACCGATCGGGCCTCTGCCCGGTAAGTTTTCTGAAGCACCGCCATGGCCTGTTGCGGGTTGGAGTAATCGTCTGGGGAGGGCAGGGCCGTATCCACCAGACGATACCAGCTTTGTCGGGGTTCGAGGGGAGGTAGTTCAAAGTGAAGGGGTTGCCAGTAGGCATTCAAAATAATATGCAGGTTTTCTCCGGCCTGGGGATGGCGCAGGGTAAAGGCCAGGCTATGGGAGTTGTCTCCCCAGTCGGGTTCCCCTAACTTCACTCCATGCCAGACAATATGAGGTTCCTGGCTACCGAAACTGACGGCGAGAATTTGCTCCTGTTGAAAAATTTCGTAGGACTGGACAAATTGTAGTAGCTCCCGGACAAACCGAAGTATTTCTGTCTGACCCGCGACAGCATTCCAATTAAACCAGCTCAGTTCGCTATCCTGGCAGTAGGCGTTATTGTTACCCTGCTGGCTACGCCGCACCTCATCTCCCATCAGCAGCATGGGAGTGCCCTGGGCAATCAGCAGAATTGTCAGGAAGTTTTTGATCTGCCGCCGCCGCAGGGCTTCGATCGCCGGGTCCTGGGTCGCACCTTCGATGCCACAGTTCCAGCTATGGTTGTCGTTGGCTCCATCCCGACTGTCTTCCAGGTTGGCCTCGTTGTGCTTGCTGTTGTAAGACACCAGATCGTTGAGGGTGAAGCCATCGTGACAGGTGACGAAATTAATACTGTGGTTTGGTTCCCGATCGGGTTGGGGATAGATATCCGGGCTACCCATCAGGCGATTGGCCACCAGTTTGACCATGCCATTGTCGCCTTTGAGAAATCGCCGCACATCATCCCGAAACGGCCCATTCCACTCGGCGAACCGATCTCCGGCGAAGGAGCCGACCTGGTAAAGGCCGGCGGCATCCCAGGCTTCGGCAATCACCTTGGCATTGACCAGAATCGGGCTGGAGTCGATCGACCAGAGAATGGGCGGATCTTCCAGTAATAGCCCGGTTTTGCCCCGGGCCAGGACGGAGGCCAGGTCAAAGCGGAAGCCATCCACATGCATTTCGGCCACCCAGTATTGCAGACTATCCAGAATCATTCGGGCCACCACTTCATGGTTGGCCTGCATGGTATTGCCGCAACCACTGTAGTTGAGGTAGAGAGCAGGGTCTTCGGGGTCGAGAATGTAGTAGGCCGAGTTTTCTAGACCCCGAAAGGAGAGGGTTGGCCCTTCGTGGCTCCCTTCGGCACTATGGTTAAACACCACATCTAAAATCACTTCAATCCCTGCTTTGTGCAAGGCCTTGACCATATCCCGAAATTCATCCACTGGCCCCAGGGGATCCTGCCGGTAGCTGTAGGCCCGGTGCGGGGCAAAGAAGGCGATCGTGCTGTAGCCCCAGTAGTTTTTCAGGCCAGGGCGGACATCCTGCTCGTCAAACTCATGGACGGGCAGGAGTTCGATCGCCGTGATCCCCAGTTCTTTCAGGTAGGGAATTTTTTCGATCAGGCCCGCGTAGGTGCCCCGTTTCTCTGGAGTCACCCCAGAACTGGGATGGCGGGTGAACCCGGCCACATGCATTTCGTAGATGATGGTCTTAGAGTAGGGCCGCCGCAGGGGCAAATCGCCTTCCCAGTTGTAACGATTTTGCCGCACCGGGGTATCGCCTTCCCAGTTGTAGTCACTGGAGGCAACCACCACTCCGCGCAGGGAAGAGGGACAGTTATCCCCCGGATGCATGGCCGCTTCGCGACTGTAGTTTTCCCAGTTGACGACGGCTCGGGTGTAGGGATCGAGGAGTACCTTGGTACTGTCAAACCGTAAGCCCCGATCGGGGGCGTAAGGGCCATGAACGCGATAGGCGTAGATCTGCCCCCCACTGATTCCGGGCACAAATACATGCCAGTAATGATAGGTACGGTTTTCCTTCGGGTTCAATTTAATCACCCGGGCAGGGCGGGGATCGGCAGGGGCATCGAAGAGGAGTAGCTCGATCGCCGTGGCCCGTTTGGAGTAGATGCAAAAGTTAACTCCTCCCGATCGTACCGTTGCTCCCAGTGGAAAGCTCAGACCGGGGAGGACATCAAAACTCATAAAAAACCGCGATATATTGACAGGTAAATTGTAGTCCTGGGGTTTCTAAATTGATAGATTTTGTAGTGCAATGTGACTTAGATTAAGATGTCTTACCTGAATGAATCGTTTCTTTATAATTATCTAAAACTCCTTAGGATATCTCAATTCTGGTTTGAGAAAAAACGAGTAAGGTTAACTTTGTTTTAGATTTAAAGGACTAAAGCGATAAAACGATCTCCAGGGTGGTAATGCTTTTGAACTTTGCAGTCCTGGTTTGATGTCTCAAGGTGGGCCTGGATAGGCGCTGGGAAGGCTTTAAACTCTATTCTTTTGGGTCATCTTCTAAAAAAGAACTATAGTAGTCAGGCTATAGCAATTAATAAATAGATTGATGTTTTGAACAGGTGATCGAAATCATCTTCAATTGGTGCTTAATAGAACCAGCGATCGAAGGGGGCTGTGCCATAATAAATGAATCAGTTGAATCTTCTGCTACTGCTGATACGACAACTTGAATTAAAATGTCGTTAATATCATTTCAGTCTTACAGAAGCGACCTGATTTTTGTTATTGCTGGGAGCCTGGTTTGAGTCAAGTAAGGCTTTTAGAAGAAAAGCTTTTACTGACTTCTTGTTTACGAAAGCCTGGAGTTGACTTAGTGAAATAGCAATCACCCTGGCTTAAACTATTTTTTCAAGTCTATGGTTTCAGTCAGTCTCAACCCTGTTTTGGGCACTTCACAGGTAACAGGCGAGAGCAAATTTTGGGAGTTGGCATTGTATGTTGGCGGTTTCTACTAGTTGTCTGCTAATCAGTTTAATTACGGTGATTCTGTATTACATCATTGACGATGAAATCTTTCGTCTGATGGCAGCTTTAACCGCGATCGGTTGTTTGTTTTTGTGTTTTGTGATCGCTCCTTTGTCGGTCAAACTATTGATTTTTATCGCAGCATTAAGCCTGAACTATAGGTTTTTATCGCGTCATCAAACGAGTTGGCAACAGGGTTCTAAGGTTTCTCCATTCCATCGTCCTTTGTCATGATTTATAGCTTTTCCCATGGAAATAAGGTATGGGAAATGGGGTGCAGAGGTAGAACTCCTGGCTGGGGGCGAAGCCCTCACACCCCTGTACCTCACCAGGGTGAGAAACGCTGTAGAGTCGGGTAGTAGTTCATCGGATTGCCTCAAGAGTTTCCTTATGACTGAATCTGCAGCTCCCTGGAGTGGCCGTCACTTAGAAAAGGATGCTCTGCGCCAGGAGATTTGGGCTGTATTAAAACAGCAACGGGCCACCCGACGAGATCCGGTAGGCCATATTCCCAACTTCGTAGGAGCTGAGATGGCCGCCGATCGGCTGGCCAGTCTACCGGTCTGGCAGCAAGCTCAGGTGATCAAGTGTAATCCCGACTCTCCCCAGGTGCCCGTGCGCCTGCGGGCGTTGCAGGCCGGTAAAACCCTTTACATGGCAGTGCCCCGCTTGACCCGTAGCCGTTGTTTTGTCGAACTGACGGCGGCAGACCTGCAAGCCCGTAATATTCCCTTAGAAGAAGCTGCTTTTGCTCGTAAGGCCCTGCGTGTGGGGCGTAAAGTGAGCTTCAGCGAAATGCCTCCGATCGATCTGGTTGTAGTAGGCTGTGTCGCTGTCTCCGCCGCCGGGGGCCGCACCGGTAAGGGAGCTGGATTTGCTGACCTGGAACTGGCCATGCTGCAATCGTTCCATCTGGTGCAACCGGAAACCCCGGTGGTCACCACGGTGCATTCCCTGCAAATCGTGGAGAATTCCCGCCTGCCCATGCAGCCCCATGACTGGGCCCTGGACTGGATTATCACTCCCGAGCAGGCGATCGCTACCCAGACGACCTGGCCCCGACCCCAGGGGCTAGATTGGAATGCGATTCAGCCGGAACAGTACGATCGCATTCCAATTTTGCGCCAGCTGCGGCAGCAAGCAAACTAAGTTCCAGGTTTGTTAAGTTTACGGTTCTAAGACGGGGGAGGGAGAAGCAAATCCACCCCAGAGAAGACGAGAACTGAGGCGAAAAACTTAACCTGGAGGGAATGCTCTATGCTCAAACAATTTCCTCGACCGTGAGTCAACTTGCACTCTATCTCTGGTTCTCAGCGATGATTCTGGCCCTGATGGGTTGGTCACTTTCAGAGTGTCTGGTATTTCTGCGTTAATCAAGATGATCCGCCCATGACAAGGCAACTCGGACTCTGGCTGATCTGGTCTGGCTTTATTCTTTATATTTTGTTCCTGGCCCCACCGCTGCCAGCAGATGTTTTTCAACCGCTCCAGACCCTGCTGAGTGGGAACTTTCCACTGGTGAATCCAGTGATGATTTCCCTGTTCAGTCTGGTGGGCATCTGGCTACTGATCTACAGTTGCCTGATCTTTCCCGATGGCCGTATGCAACGGTTCCCAGCCTGGGCCTTTATAGTTGGGTCGATCGCCACCGGCATTCTGGCTCTGATTCCCTACCTGGCTCTGCGTCAGCCCAATCAACAGTTCGTGGGTTCCCGGGATGGTTGGTTGACGGTTCTGGAGTCTCGATCGACGGGAGTCATTTTGTGGGTCACCGCCCTGATTTTGCTGGCCTTTGGCCTGATTTTTGGAGATTGGCCGGGGTACTGGCAGGAATTTCTCAGCAATCGGTTTGTCCATGGCATGAGCCTTGCCCTCTGTCTGTTTGCCCTGCTGTTTCCCTATCCCACCCTGCTGGCCGATGATATGCAACGACGGGGGCTTTCCAGCCAGTCTCAGATGTTCTGGTTAGTGGCCCTGATTCCGTTATTTGGGCCGTTGACTTACCTCTGTCTGCGGCCACCCTTACTGTCGGGGGTTAGTCAGAGGGCCGATCGACCGTCTCAACTGGTTTGATTGTCCCGATCCCGTAGCTGGATATATACCAGAACCAGAGTAATGGCCAGCAGTAAGGTGGCAGCAGCGGCGGCATAGCCAAAGTCAAACTGGGCAAAGGCCTGGTCATAGATGTAGTAAACCAGCAGATTTGTAGAGTTTAAGGGGCCACCTCCGGTAATCACGTAAACCTGCTCGAAACTCCGCAGGGTAAAAATTGCCGTGGTCACTGCCGCAAATACCAGGGTGGGCCGCAACCCGGGCAGGGTAATATACCAGAACTTTTGCCATTCTCCTGCCCCGTCCAATTCGGCGGCTTCGTAGCGGTTCACCGGAATGGTTTGTAACCCGGCCAGAAACACAACCAGGTTGAAGCCGAGCTGCTTCCAGACACTCAACAGAATCAGGACGGGCATGGCCCAGGTGGTGCTACTCAGCCAGGGTACTGGTTCCAGACCGATCGCGGCTAACCCGCTATTTACCGGCCCATCTCCCTGAAATAACCAGCGAAACCCCAGGCCCACCGCTACCAGAGAGGTAATTGAAGGAATGAAGTAGGCAGTACGCAGGAGGTCTCGCAGAACCACGCTGCGATCGAGGAATACGGCCAGTCCGAGGGGCAGGATCAGACTGGGGAGTACCGTGGCCAGGGTGAAGTAGGCCGTATTGCCAAGCACCTGCCAGAAATCGGGATTCAGGAGTAAGCGCCAGTAGTTGCGTAGACCGACCCACTGCAGCCCTGAGCGGGTAAAGCTACCGGTCGTAAAGCTGAGGTAGAACAGGTAGGCGATCGGATAGAGGACAAAAATTCCCAGCAGCAGTAACGCCGGAGCCAGAAATACCCAGGCGGCGATCGTATCGCGATCTAACCAGGCGGCAATCGTAGAACGGGGGGAAGTCATAGCGGGGGAAGGGTAAAGATACCGGGCAACGATTAGGATTTTATTGAATTTTCGGGATTTCTGAATCCAGTCATTAAGATGAGGGAATCTCCAGGCATGGTGACCATGAATTCTTGTCTTTTGAGGTCAGGGTGTTTATTCCTGATTGGAATGGGTTTAGTGAAGCTAAATTTTGGGATGGCGCTGTCTGTGAATGCCAGGGAAACCCACTCAACTGCGATCGCCGCCCGACCTCACCAAACTCAAAGCACTGCTGCTATTGTCGAGCAACTTCAGGGGCAGTGGCTACCGCTGGAAATGTTACCGGGGCCGATCAGTATGCTGATCTTTGCCCCCCAGGGGCGCTTACTGTTAATGCCGCGCAACCCTGCGGATGGCAACAAGCTGGTGGCCAATCCCGCCGGGTATCGGATTAACCCCCACACCCATCCGATGCAGATGGATATTGTGCTGGATCCTCAAACCATCATTCGGACAGTATTTGAATTCACAGCCAACGGCGATTTGCGGGTGCAACTGGCCGAGACGGGCCCCGGTAAACCCCGTCCCGCAGCTCTGACAGAAGCGGCCACGCTGTTTCAAAAAATCTCCGACAGTACCGAACTCCCCCCCGGAGTCACCCTGCAATCTCGGGCAGAAATGCAGGCGGCAGCGATCGAACTGGAGGCCCGAGTCACCCTCCAGCGAATCAATCGGGTTCAGCAGGCTTACTATCTGGAATATCGCAGGTTTGGCACCACCTTTGCGCCCCTTGGTATACCAGCTCCGGCTGCAGATAAGTACTACCGTTACCAGATAGTGCCCCAGGGCAATCAGAAGCAGACTGTAGCAGTAACGGCAACGGCTCTGCAGCCAGGGTTAAGAAGCATGACCGGCGCGGCCTTCAGCCTGGTCGAACAGGGCCGGGTGGTGACCCTGTCTGCTCTCTGTATTTCCGACCAGGCATCTCAGAAACCTCCCGACCCGCCCTTCCTCGATCGCCAGGCTTCTGCAGCCAGGGCGATGACCTGTCCCAGCGGATCATTCTTGTTTCCCTGAAGGGAGGTTTCAGGTAAAACTAAACTGGTGCAAGAGAGCGACCGCAGGAGGGGAGGCTTGAATAATTTATCGCAGTCGGTTTTATCCCAGCCGATGACAGACTATCTGATTTCTCCCACTGAAACCCCAGAAATCGACCGAACGGCTCCTCCCTTAAAGTTAGGGGTGATGGCTTCCGGGACGGGGAGTAACTTTGAAGCGATCGCCGAGGCGATTGCCACAGGCCAGTTGCATGCCCAGATCCGGGTGGTGATCTACAACAATCCGGCTGCCGGGGTGGCCACCCGAGCAGCTAAACGAGGCATCCCGGCGATTCTTCTGAACCACCGGGAATTTTCCAGTCGGGAAGCCTTAGACCAGACGATCGTTCAGACCCTGAAAGACCACGATGTAGATTGGGTAATTATGGCGGGCTGGATGCGCCTGGTGACTCCCATTCTGATCAACGCCTTTCCCGATCGGGTTCTCAATATCCATCCCAGCCTGCTTCCCAGCTTTAAGGGAGTGCATGCGGTCGAACAGGCCCTGGCCGCCGGAGTCAAGTTTACCGGTTGTACGGTGCATCTGGTGGTGCCAGAGGTAGACAGTGGCCCGATCCTGATCCAGGCCGTGGTGCCCGTCTTACCGGAGGATACCCCGGAGAGCTTACAGGCCCGGATTCAGGTACAGGAACACCAGATCTTTCCGCGAGCAATTGCGATCGCCGCCCAACGGTTAGGATCAGAGATTAATTGAAGCCAAATTTTTAATGTTTGAAAGCGTGGCTCGGCCGCGCTTTCAAACATTAAGTTTCGGGTTTGATTAAATTCACGCTCCTTAACGACTGGCTCCCACTAAGGGATTGGCTCCGTTGGTTTCAGAGCGGTAGTCATAGCCAATCTGCCGTTTGTGTTCTTCGATCACCTGCTCACTTGGTACACCGCCAGCATTGACCGTCTGCTGGTAGTCGAAGTAGCGGGCATCTTTGGGTAACTGCTCTACCGGCACAAATTCTGTTTCCAGGCTGGTCAGGTTTACCTGGTTTGCCAGAACCTGGCGCACATAGTCTTTGTTGTCTTCAAATTTCATCACTTCCGGCAGGGCCTTGGGCAAAAACTCCTCCGGGTCACGCTTTTCGTGCTTCCGCAGCAGGTCACAGGCGAGGCGTAGATGCTCCAGTTCCATGTTCAGGTGGAGTTCCCAGATCTGTTTAATTCGGGGGTCAGACTCCTGTTGCATGAAGGAGTAGTAGAGGTAGCACTCGTTGTACTGATGCATTACTTCCATCTCAAACCAGGAGGCCGTGGGGTCCAGCAATGACTCGTAGTGGGTCACATGCTGCTCTTCGATCTGGGCAATTTCCAGGTATAGGCCCCGGGCCAGGGGGCTCATAGGCCGGTTCCCGACGTTCATATAAAAGTTCATCGTCTGTTGCTCAGAGGCCACCAGGGTCAACACATGGAGCAGCGACAGGGGGTCGGCCTGATGCCGATCGCTGGGGCGACGAACCTCATCGTAGGGATGGCGGTGTTCAGCAATGGTGGGGCGACCGGGGGTAATTTCCGTCAACCGGCCTGTGATTTCTTCGGCTTTTTTGCCTTCTGTCATTTCCAGCAGGTTGGCATAGCGGTAGAGATGGTCAAAATCCTCCAGCAGGCCAAACTCAAAGGCCTGTTTCAGGTAAGGATCGGGCTCGTGCCGGGCCAGAAATGCCGTCAGATCGACCGCTACCTGCTCGTAGCCGATCGTCACTTCCAGGGTTGATTCATTGCCTGGTAACAACCAGTTCACCGCTTTTTGTTGTTGCTGTTCGATCCGGCGGGTCATGGCCAGATGTTTACGGATATCCAGGTCGGCGGTATGGCGGGCAAACTGATGGGAAAAGAAAATTGACTCGACCTCAATCCCGTTCATAGTAATGATTCGGGTGCGGGTGTAGGGGTCAACTTCGTGCTTATTAAAAGGCTCAACGTTCAACTCTGACCAGTTGCGTAGCTGATTATCAATGGCAATGCCTTTTTCCGCCAGAGGATTGAAACTCATAAATCTAACCACTCTTGTTAATAGGGCGTACAACCGATCAGCGTAATGATCACGGTTATCCCTACCGTCTATCTGAGGGGTTAGACCTGCTGTGGGGCTAATTAGCCAATCACCGCCGGATTCAGGCCCAGGTCGGTAAGCAGGCGATCGGTGTTAAAGTGGTCGTCCATCAACTGAAACATACACTGCACCTTGATTGGTTCGTTCACCCGTACCTGCCCAAAGGCCCGATCGACGATTTCGACCGTAGTCAGGGTATCTAAATCAACGGACAGGATCGGAATTTCCAGGTCTTCGGCTCGACTCAAAATGGCTGCTGAGGGAGGCACCTGACCGGTCAAAATCAGGCATTGAGTCGAGGTTTCCAGGGCTGCTAGCTGGATGTCGGTGCGATCGCCCCCGGTCACCACTGCCATATTGCGGCGCTTGCGGAAGTACTTCAGAGCGGAGTTGACGTTCATCGCTCCAATCGTCAGACTTTCTACCATCAAGTCCAGACGATCGCGGCGACAAAGAACCTCGGCCCGTAGCTGGTGAACCAGTTCAGCTACACTGACACTGCGTAGCAGGGCATTCCGGGGCAACAGACCCAAAATGGGAATTCCCCGCTCCTCCAGGTAGGGTTGAACGGAAGTTTTGACTTCCTCCAGGCGATCTTCGGGAATGTCGTTAATCACGACTCCCAGCAGGCGATCGCCCAGACGCTGCTTGGCGGAAATTAAGGCGCCAACAATTAATAAAGAGTGAAAGCGGGCCACCAGCAACACCCTGGCATCTACCAGTTCGGCAATATTTTGCAGGGATAGATCAAACAGGGTGCCTTCTTCCAGATTGGCTGGGCCTTCCAGTAAGACCAGTTCCGGTTCTTGCATTTGCAAATATTGGGTCAGGGCCTGCCCGTAGTTAATTCGATCTTCGCCGGATACCCGTTTTTGAATAGTGACTTCATCTAGAAATAAAATTGTCGGTTGCAGGCGATTGTCGGGCAGCTTGAGGGTTTTGGCTACGAAATCGACATCTTCATCTACTTCTGATGCCTGATTGCCATCCCAGCAGGTGCCTAAGGGTTTGCCGTAGGCGATATCCATCCCTTTTTGCTGCAACTGGTGGGCAATTCCTAAGAGGGTAGCTGACTTACCGCTGTATGCCTCGGTCGAACCGATCAACAGATATTTCGCAGACTTTGGCACGCCTTCACTCCCAGTTATGTACTTAACCAGAGTCTTGTAGATGACTCACACCCCATTGTAAAAGGATACGGCCTTCTAAAAAAATCCCTCTGGTGAATCTGATTCCCTAAATTCATCACCCGGGTTGATCCTGTGCATTGGTTTCAAACCCGGCAACTTCCGCCAGCGTATAGAGGGGACGATTTTTCACTTCTTCATAGATTCTGCCGATATATTCTCCTAAAATCCCGATACTGAAAAGCTGTACGGCTCCCAGAAAGAAGATGGCCACGGCGATCGCCGCATAGCCTGTGAGGGGCGAAGCCGGGGAAAAGAACCGCCAGTAGAGGACTAACCCGGCCATCACCATGGCTCCCAGGGCGGCGACCAGGCCCAGGTACGTAGAGATACGCAGCGGTACCTTGGAGAAAGACACCAGGCCGTTGATCGCCAGCCCCAGGGACTTGCGGAAGGTATACTTGGCCTCCCCAGCAAAGCGGGAATCTCGCTCAAACAGGACGGCGGTCTGGCGAAACCCGACCCAGGAACGCAGACCCCGCAGGTAACGGTTGCGTTCGGGCATGGCGTTGAGAATGTTGACAACTCGCCGATCCAGCAGGCAAAAGTCGCCGGTGTCCGTCGGAATATCGACATCGGCCAGTTGTTTCAAAATGCGGTAGAAAGCGTAGGCGGTAAACCGTTTGAACCAGCCTTCCCGGTGGCGCTGGGTGCGTTTGGCGTAGACCACCTCATAGCCCTGCCGCCACTGCTCTACCATGCTCGGAATCAGTTCGGGTGGGTCCTGCAGATCGGCATCCAGAATCACCAGCACCTTGCCTCGGGCAAAGTTTAAGCCAGCAGTGACGGCAATTTGATGGCCAAAATTGCGGGCAAAGCTGAGATAACAAACCCTGGGATCTTGCTGGTGCAGTTCTCGCATCATTTCCAGGGATCGATCGCGACTCCCATCATTGACCAGTACCAGTTCGGTGGGCCCGTCCATCTGTTCCATCACAGCCCTGACTCGCTGGTATAGGGTTTTCAGGGTGGCCTCCTCGTTATACACGGGGATGATCAAGGAATAGATTGGTTGCATCGCGTTAGATACCCCTTGTTAGGGCAGAAAAGCTATTTATCTGCTGGAGTTTCTCAAATAACTCGGCCACTCGCTCCAGGTTTTTGTCTCCGGGAGACAATTCCACTCCACTCGATAGATCAATGCCGTTGGGTTGCAGTTGGCTCAGGGCAATCGCCACATTATCAGGGGTCAACCCGCCGGCCAGAAACCAGGCACAAGCGGGTCGAAACTGGGTCAATTCCTGCCAATTGAGAACCTGGCCCGTTCCCCCCGGCAGGTTGGGATGATAGGCATCTAATAGCAGGGCATCAATCCAGGGTTCGTAGGTCAGAGTTTGCTTCAGGGCTGCCCCCGAGGGAAGGCGCAAAGCTTTGATCAGTTCTACTCCGGGCAGGGTCTGCCGCAGTTGCTGACAAAACTCGATCGACTCCCTGCCATGCAGTTGTACTCCGTTCAGGTTCCCCTGGGTGACGGCTTGACAGATCTCCTCCAGGGAAGCATTGACGAAGACTCCGATGCGATCGCAACTCCACTCGCCGGTATCTGGGTCCCGGGGCAATTCTCGGACAATGGCAGCAATTTGGGCCGGAGTGACATAGCGGGGAGAGGTCGGAGCGCAAATAAAACCGAGGGCTGTCGCTCCCAGTTGAGCGATCGCTCGACCTTGATGAACTTTTGTAATTCCACAAATCTTGACCCGTAACCCCATCAATTCCCTCAATATGGCTGAAAACCTTGAAATAGGCTGGTCAGGGATTTTGGGCCCAAAACCGTGAACCTCGCCAGTAATTTATTTGTATAGAAAAATAAAGAGATTTCGTTAACTCTTAAAACAAATTGAACTCTCTTTGCGGTTCTGCCGAATCAGATCCTTATAATCCTTCTTGTTTCTATAAGTTTATCAATCTTAGGAGGTAGAAACGTGTTTTACTCTACGCTGCTTGCTGTTGCTGCTGCTGCTCCCCGCACCGCTGAGTGGTCGCCCAGCGTCGGAATTGTCATGATTATCTCCTGTCTGTTTGCCGTTGCGATCGGGCGCTTTGCGATTCAGAAAAAAGGGGTTGGGCCCAAGTTGCCCGTTCAGGGACCGGCTTTGTTTGATGGATTTGGTCTGCCCGAATTGCTGGCTACCCTCTCCTTTGGCCATATCTTAGGAGCTGGAGTCATTCTGGGGCTGAGCAACGCGGGTATTCTCTAACCCAGGTTCCTACTTACGAGAGTTTCTCAATCCGTACCTTGCTTGATAGCGTGAATTCAACAGCCTGGACAAGTCTTTGAGTTTGTCCAGGCTGTTTGTCTTCAGTCTCAGGCAAAGATTTTATGACGACCGCCCTCCCGACTCTGTCTGGTTCGCCCCCGGTGCTGATCACGCTGGTCACGGGGTTGCTTCTGGCGGTTGCTTTTCAGGTGTTGCTCACCAGTTTCGCGGCGGCGGTCGGAGTCTCTGCCCTGGGATTTTTACCATCAGAGCGGACTTCTCAATCTGACTCAGGGCGATCGACTCAGGGAGTATCCCCTGTCTGGATTAGTACTGTCCTGGGTCTGGGTACCTTGCTGACTGTGAATACAGCGCTTTTCCCGGCCTGCTTTTTAGCCGTCAGACTGAGCCTGGTGCAGGACTGGGTAGTGGGAGCGGGGTTGGGGTTAGTGGTCTGGGCAGGTTACTGTCTGATTGCAACCTGGGTTGGCTCTAAGGCAACGGGTTCCCTGGTCGGAATCGCTCTGCGTGTCCTGGGCAGGGGGTTTCGCCAGCTGAAGAAGGCGATCGGGGCGATCGTTACCCCCGCTACTCCGTCCCCCACTGCCCAGTCCCCTACGGCAGAAGACAGGCTCATCGCCCAGTTAGAAGAGCTGACAAAAAGTCTCACCGTCCTCACAACCGTTGCTCCCCCGCCCACCCCTGATCCGCCTCCCCTGGCTAAACCCAGTCAGACTGAACCGCAGAAGGCAGATTTGACCAGCCAACTACGGCGATCACTGGTGCAGCAGCTTGAACCCTCCAACTGGGATGGAAAACAGGTCTGGCAAACTTTACAGACCCTGGCCGGAGCGGTGCAATTACCCTTTTCGATGGCAGATTTGACAGGCAACCCGATTCAGGCCGATGCGAAAGAATTTCTCCTTAATACGGCGGTTGATCAACTGCTCGATGGACAGGTTGAGCAAGCGTTTAAGCAGCTAATTTATGATCCAGAAGCCGATCCCCTGGCGGTTAAACATTGTCTCCAGGGGTTGAACCGTGGCTATTTTCGGGATCTGCTGCGGCAGCGCCAGGACCTCTCAACCGATCAGCGTAAGCAGCTTGTCGATCGCTTAGAAACTGTACGCCAGGAAGTTTTAGCCCTGCTGCCTGAAGATGCGGCAATCTCTGTAATCAGCGACTTTAGGACTCAGGTGAAAGCCTATGTGCAGACCGCCAAAAAGTCAGAACTCAAACCAACTCGCTTCCAGAAGTATGTGCAGCGTCAATTATCAGACTATGCACCCGGGCAGTGGCAGGATTATCTCCAGACCTTGAACCTGACGGAACTGCAAGCCTGGTTAGAGCAGCGGCAAGACCTGTCTGCCAGCGATCGCAAGAAACTTCTGACCCGCCTGCCCCATCTCTGCGAGGAGCTATTAAAGCAGGCAACTCAGCTGGAAGCTCAAAGCCAGACTGCTGCAAAAGCGCTCTGGCAGCAATTGGGAGAGTTTGTCGTCACCTCCGAGGAAAAGCTTACAGCTCACCAGATTCAGCGGCAGCTCAAGGCGTTAATCCGCCAGACAGGGTTGAAACCCCAGCAACTTCGGGCCTATTTACCCGAGTTTGACCAGACCGCGGTTTCAGGCTGGCTGGGGCAACGGTCTGACCTGAGTCAAAAACAGATGCAGCGGGTGGCTGACCGGTTGCAGACCGTCTGGGGAGAATTACTACCAGATTCTGCCGGGGATAGGCCGCAACATCGGCCTGAGCAAGGGCTGCGAGCGATCGCCGGTTATCTTGGGGCGATCGATGGAACGATGCTGAACCCCACGACCTTTGTACCCGCCCTGTTGGGGCACCTTCAGGCCCAGGGGACGACTCCAACCCTCCTGAGTCAGCTTAGCGAAACCAATTGGCAGACCCTGACCGAAGCTCTGGAACAGCGTCTGGATTTAACCCTAGAGCAACGTCAACAGCTATTAGATCTGACCTACCAGACCATTCATCGGTTCGCCAAACTGCCCCGTCGTCTGGCCCAGCGATCGCAGCAGGTGGCCCAGAACTTACAAACGACCGTGACAGACTATTTCCATCCGGTTGATGTCCCGGGCCTGGGATCTGTTCCCTCTCTGCCAGATCTCTCGTCCGTTAAGGCGGCCCTGAATCATCAGATTGACTCGCTTCAGCAAGAAGCCCATCAACGGCTTCAGACCCTGCAACAGCAGGCTCAACAGCAGGTGCAAACAACTCAGAAAACCGTAGCGATCGCCGCCTGGTGGATCTTTGGGACGGCCCTGACTGCCGGGGTAAATTGCGCCATTGCCGGAGCCTTAGCCACCGGGCATCTGCCCCTATTCTAGGGAACTGGGTCTACTGAACCGATCGGGTTGTGGATGCACAGGTGACATCGGAGGAGTTATACAGCGGGTCTCCGGCTTTACCAATACCTGCTTGCTCGGCTTCACATAAAACACTGTTGGTTGCCGCCTCCCCAGAGGTTTGCTGAATCATCGCAGCCATGCCGACATAGGAGCGCAGGGTAGAGTGGAGGGAGGCGGCATGATGGATGGCGTAAAGTCTGTCTGGACTGCTGACGACGATCGAAAACTGGTAATTGGGGCTGGGCTTAAGCAAAACGCTCAGTTTGTCCAGGTCACTGGTGAAGTGTAGATGTTCCATCATGTAAGCCTGTTGAGCCCGATTCAGGCTCCCTAAGTAGAGTTTGGCCTCTACCTGTTTGGCTTTATTAGACTGATTCAGAAATGCTGGTAGAGCAATGGCTGCCAGCAGTCCCCCAATCATAACAACCACTAATAACTCAATCAGGGTAAACCCCTGGGATTTCTCAGAGAGTCGCGATCGTAGCCGGGTCATTGCTGGCACCATCCTCACGATACTGGGCTCCTAATCTATGGTGGTGAGGGAGGCAGGCGGTTAGCTCCTTCAATTCCTTCTACGGTCAACCCTCCTGACACCAGGAGAAAATATTTCGAATCTCAGAGAAATTACGGAAACTTTAAATTTTAGATGTGATCGTAAAGGCAAGATAAGTTTCTGGGGGGACGTAAATTTTGACTCGAGCGGCCGGAATTGTGACGGATCGCGGCTACCATACTGCGGAATATTAAGAATCTTTAGTAATGTAAAACTCGTCCTCGGTTCACAGTAAAGTCTGAGTTGGAATCGTCTAAATCTAGATAGGAAATTCTGTTATGACAGGTTCATACGCAGCTTCGTTCTTACCGTGGATTCTCATTCCTGTTACCACCTGGCTTTTCCCGGCGGTAGCAATGGGGCTTTTGTTCCTTTACATCGAACGGGAAGACCCCAGCGGTATTTAAAACCTCTGTTGGCAAATTCAATCTGACAATTGCTCACTTAAGTAAAAACCGCTCGATCCCTAAGGATCGAGCGGTTTTTACTGAATCAATTTTAGAAAAAACTGATTTAGGAAATTAATCCTCTAGGTTAGAGAGACGAACCCAAACCAGCGTAGGCTCCATAAAAGAACAGGCCTAAAACTGCAAGTACACCCATACCGGCAACGGTTGCCACAATCCACAAAGGAATTCTTCCAGAACTAGACATAACGCTCACCTCCTGACTAAGACCAAAATAAAGCAGAGTTCATAAATTGATGGCTGAGTGGCTTACCGCTACCCAGCCAACCCCAACTAGTTAAAGAAATAGCTGGAGAACAGAATACCAAGAACGAAAATCAGGAGCAAACCCAGGTAAAGAGAAGTCCGATTAAGTTCAACAGGCTGTTTATTGGGGTTGGGAGTTCTGACTGCCACGGCTATCTCCTAGCGTTGAATAAATTGCATAGCGGCGATCGCACCCAGGAAGAAAACCGACGGAACGGCGAGGGTGTGAACAGCCAACCATCTGACTGTAAAAATTGGGTAAGAAACGGGTTGATTCGGGTTGTTGGTGGTCATATTTCTAAGTTTGAATCCAAACTATTTTTGCTCAACGAACTTATCAATCTGCTGTTTCGCTTCAAAGCGATTTTTGACGATCGGCACTTCTTGCCGTTCAGCCGGATAGTACTCGTTAGGACGGGGGGTGCCAAACACATCGTAGGCCAAGCCCGTCGCAACAAACAGCCAACCAGCAATAAACAGAGCGGGAATAGTAATGCTGTGAATTACCCAGTAACGGATACTTGTAATAATGTCCCCAAACGGACGCTCTCCAGTTGTACCTGCCATTCAGATTCCTCCACTGACATAATCAAACGCTTGTTCTTAATCATACGAGACAGTAGAACCACTCACAAGCAAGGAAATTGTTCTACTGCAAAGGAATTGAGGATCAGAATACTAACGGTATAAACGCCGGAGCAATCCGACCCCCAAAGCTTTCACCCGACTGCTGTACCTCTCACACTGATCTGGAGCAGGCGCAATCTAAAACCTGGCCTCAGGTTGCCGCAACGGTGTCGTCGTAGCGCAGCAATGTCCCATTCTGGCCAATAATAAACCCTTTGTTCTCGCCAAAAAACAGAATCCGGTAGAGATTAGAGGGTACATCTTCAACACCTCTGTCTTTTTCCCAGGTTAGACCTCCATCCTGGCTACGCAGCAGGTTGCCACTGCCCCCCGCAACCCAGACTTCGTTAGGGGTGCGGTAAGCCAGGTCGAGTAGGCCCCAGCTAGTAGCAAACTCAGGATTCACAGGATCGCTCCAGGTTTCAGGATCCTGGAGATCATTAAATTGAATTTGTCCACCTCGGGCCAGCATCCAGAGCCGTCCGTCGGGGGCAAAGCCCATGTTTTGCAGACGACGAGAACTGTTGCGGTTATGGGGTTCCCAGGCTGCCTGTCCGGGTTCCCAGGTGGAGTAAAAATTACCCCGTGAGGAAACAGCAACGTACTTACCATCGGCGGAACGGGCAATATTACGGATGACCCCGACCGCCTCTTCAACCATTGCTTTCCAGGTTCTACCGCCATCGGCTGTACGATAAATAGCCCCAATATCAGTGGTCATCTCTGCCGCCTGGGCTCCCAGGGCGACCACTGTATTGGGTGCGCCCGGTAACTTGGCGCTTAAAGGCACCCTGGCCCAGGACTTGCCACCATCAGTGGTATGCAGCAGAATCGACGGTTGACCAGCGACCCAACCCTCATCACCAGAGAAACTTACGGAACTAAACCGATAAGTCTGATCGAGGTCAAGCTGACGTTCTTGCCAGGTCTGCCCCCCATCGGAGGTTTCCAGCAGGGTGGAACCGGTACCGACTAACCAGCCATGCTGGGGGTTTTTGGCAAAACTCAAATCCAGCAAGGTAGAAGTAGTGGGCACAGACACCGGTTGCCAGGGGTTGGAACTGGTAGAGGCAAGGTAGCCTCCACAGCCGGTACAGACCAGGGCTATAGCCAGGAGTGCAACGACTTGTTTAAAGAACTTTGCGGCTAAATTCATTACAGTAATCTCTAGATCAATCCAACTGCGAACCCCAACCGGGGAAGTAATAACAAGGCTCCTGACCTATTGCAGGCCATAGAGACTCAAGAAAAATAGAACGGCCAGGGCCAAAGCTCCAAAAATAAGAAGATTCTTCTGTCCGGGTGTCAAAGTGTTAACACCCAACCCATACTTTAAATTCTCTTTGAATCCCGATGGAGAACCGACGGTACCGATATTCCGGAAGCTTGTAGTGGGCGCACCACAAACCGGACAGCGCCAATTGGAAGGGAGCTCTTCAAAAGCGGTGCCGGCGGCAATTTGCCGTCTATCGTCGCCCTTCACAGGCTCATAGACATAGCCACAAACCTGACACTCATGGCGATCCAGGTCTTTTGGATCGATCGGTTCGGCGCTGATCACTTCAGGCTCAGTCATAGCTTGAACTCCAGACAGGCAGACAGCAATTGCAAGGGGTGGATTCTGAAATCTCTGTGAATTATTATGACATGAATGAGAACGGTAACTCTTTTGTGAGATGACGGAACCTGAATCTTATCTATATCGGAAACCGGTCTTTTCTATACATCTTGTGAAGTCACCCCCCTATAATATGAAGGACAAGTAACACAGGCCCCGTCCATCTGCTGGGCACTGCTTCAGTCCACCCCTTCTGAAGGTTAGATATCGTGTTTGTCCTTAGCGGTTACGAGTACCTACTTGGCTTCCTTTTGATCTGCAGCCTGATTCCCCTGTTAGCATTGACGGCTTCTAAGCTGGTTCGACCGAGTCGGCGTGGTCCTGAGCGTCGAACCACCTACGAGTCTGGGATGGAGCCGATCGGGGGAGCCTGGATTCAGTTTAATATTCGCTACTATATGTTTGCCCTGATCTTCGTCATCTTTGACGTTGAGACAGTTTTCCTCTACCCTTGGGCCGTTGCTTTCAATCAATTGGGGCTGTTGGCCTTTGTGGAGGCCCTGGTTTTTGTGGCCATCCTTGTGGTTGGTCTTGTCTATGCATGGCGAAAAGGAGCCCTGGAATGGTCATGAACTCAGACTCACTGTCCCAGACTTCTGGGCAGCCTGAATTGATTCTGAATCCGATCGAGCGGCCTAAGGTGACTCAGGAGTTATCTGAGAACGTCATCCTGACTACCGTTGACGATCTTTACAACTGGGCCCGGCTTTCCAGTCTGTGGCCAATGCTCTATGGCACAGCCTGTTGTTTTATTGAGTTTGCCGCTCTGATTGGCTCTCGCTTCGATTTCGATCGGTTCGGTTTGGTTCCCCGATCCACTCCCCGACAGGCAGATTTAATTATTACCGCTGGCACCATCACGATGAAAATGGCTCCGGCTCTGGTGCGTCTTTATGAGCAGATGCCCGATCCGAAGTATGTGATTGCTATGGGGGCCTGCACCATCACCGGAGGGATGTTCAGCACCGATTCGCCCACGGCGGTTCGTGGAGTGGACAAGTTAATTCCAGTAGATGTTTATCTTCCCGGTTGCCCGCCCCGTCCCGAAGCGATCATTGATGCCATCATCAAGCTCCGGAAAAAAATCTCCAACGAGTCCATTCAAGAGCGGGGTGAACTGCGCCAAACCCACCGCTACTACAGCACTACTCACTCTATGCAGGCGGTTGATCCGATTCTGACCGGAGCCTACTTGCAATCGGCAACCCGAGATGCACCCCCCAGAGAATTGATGGAAGCCATGGGCTTACCGGTTCCCCCTGCCCTGTCAGCAGCCGAGAAGGAGGCAAATCGTCGTGTCTGAGCAAGAGTCAAGCGCTATTACCCCGGAAGCCGGTAGTGCTCTGGCGGAAGCGGGTAAAACTTCTAAGTGGTTAACCCAGAATGGGTTTGACCATGAATTTGTCGGTCTTGATGCCTCGGGGATTGAAATCCTCAAGGTCGATCGCGAGTTTCTCGTACCCTTTGCCACCGCTCTCTACGCCTACGGGTTCAATTGCCTGCAGTGTCAGGGTGGCTACGATGACGGCCCCGGTGCAGAACTGGTGAGCTTTTACCATCTAATTAAGGTAAGCGATAATGCCGATCGCCCGGAAGAGGTCAGAATCAAAGTGTTCTTGCCCCGGCAAGATCCGCGGGTTCCCTCCCTTTACTGGATCTGGAAGAGTGCGGACTGGCAAGAGCGGGAAACCTACGATATGTATGGCATTGTCTACGAAGGGCATCCCAACTTGAAGCGGATCTTGATGCCGGAAGATTGGGTAGGCTGGCCGTTGAGAAAAGACTATGTCTCGCCCGACTTCTACGAACTGCAGGATGCTTACTAAGGATCAAGAATTTTATAAGGCCCGAAACTTAGGTTTTGAAAGCAAGGTAAAGTCTTGCCTTTAAAAATTAGGAGGTTGGCTTTAAATAGGATCCTAAGAAAAAAGGATGTTACTGAAACCAGTGACATCCTTTTTTGTCGTTGTTTGTGAGAACTTAATTTTGAACCGATTCCTCTATTTGCTTGGATGACTGGGGATTTTTAGGGGCAAATTGGACAAAGGCAGCAGCATCAATGTGATTGCCATCTAGCCTGAGTTGCAGCACTCGGGCTGTAAGGCCCATGGATTCAAACTGGCGCAAATCCGATTGTTCGGTAAATCCATTGGAGATGGATGTTAACACCTCCTTGGGAACGGGTTCTCCATCTAACCTGATCAGCGGATTTAGCAATTGAAACTGCCGTCCTGCAATTACCTCAAGGCCCGTCTCGATCAAGACTTGCAAAATATCGGGTTCTCCTACCTGACGCAGGTCAACCTGAATCCGTAAGCGTTGATCATCCAGAAACTCAACCTGGGGGTTGAGCAACTCATAACGCCGTTCCTTGCCCCCCGATCGATCCCGCAGGGCTGCGGCACTGAGTTTTTGAATCCGCTTTTGAATATCGGGGGACTGTAGGGCCCGGTTAATGTCTGCCTCCCGGATGACCAGGCGCATGCCCGCCCGCAGGGGTTGCTGAACCTGAAACTTGCCCCGTTGCAGGCGACGAACATTCAGGTTGATCGGATCCGTTTCCAGTTCCAGGGCTTCCAGGCGGACATCGGCGATCGGAAATAGCCCCCGGGCGGCGATCCGCAGGCGATCAACCCGACCCTGCACCAGTTGATAGTTAGGGGCATTGTCTACCCGCACCTGGAGTTGCTCGACGGCGGCAAACTGCGATCGCACGGCATTTTGAATCAGCCGTTCGCTCACCCCATTGACTGGAGAGATCAGTGCCATTAGCGTCGAGAGCAGGATTGTGATTGCTTCCATCAGAACATTCTACTGTCTGGCTGCCGTTAACCACTGTTTCAAAGTGGGGAGCACTTCTGCCAGGGGAAGTTCTTGAGCTTCTTTGGTCGCCCGCTTGACGACTTCCACCTTGCCGTCCTTAAGGGCCTTGCCGGTGACAATACGGTAGGGAATGCCAATCAGATCCGCGTCTTTAAATTTGACTCCGGCCCGCTCGTTGCGATCGTCCAGCAGGGTTTCAATTCCGGCCTGGTTCAGCTCACTGTAGAGCTTTTCTGCCGCCTCTACCTGGTCGGCTTTGGCAATGTCGGGAATCACCACGATCGCCTGGTAGGGGGCGATCGTCACCGGCCAGATGATGCCATCCTTGTCGTAGGACTGTTCTACCGCCGCCTGGGCCAGACGGGAAACCCCGACCCCGTAGCAGCCCATGATCAGGGGTTGTTCTTCGCCCTGTTCATTGGTGTAGGTGGCTCCCATGGCCTGGGAGTATTTGGTGCCTAACTGGAAAATATGACCAATCTCAATTCCCCGGGCGGTACGTAGAAGTTGATTGGAGTCATGGCTGGCCCGATCGCCCGCTCTGGCCTTGCGAATATCTACCACCCGATCGGGCTGGGGAAACTCCTTGCCCCAGTTGGCTCCGACAACGTGGTAACCGGTTTCGTCGGCTCCGGTGACGAAGTTTTTCAGGTCAACGGCCGTCTGATCGACAAACCGCAGGAATTTACCGGCTACGGCTGAGCTGGCCTGAATATAGCTATCTGCCAGGTTGGGAGCGATATAGCCCAGGGGCAGGGGTTGGCTGGCCCACTTTTGCTGGGCTTCGGCATCCGGTACGGTGAGGGAAAGGAGCGTTTTGCCCTGGTACTGAGCCGCCAGTTTGACCAGTTCGTTTTGCAGTTTGACCTCATTCACCTCCTGATCGCCCCGCAGGCTGACCAGCACCAGCACCGTCTTGCCACTGTCGTAAACGGCCTGATACAGGACATTTTTGACGACAGTGGTGGGCGAACATTTGAGGAACTGACAGAGTTGCTCGATCGTCTCCGTTCCTGGGGTTTCTCGCTTCTCGCAGGTGGCAAAGGGGGAGGGTACCAGATCCGCTGGGAGAGAAACCGCTTTTTCAACGTTAGCGGCGTACTTGCCATCATCGGTGTAGAGGATTTCGTCTTCCCCGGCTTCTGCCAGCACCATAAATTCCTGGGAACCAGAACCCCCGATCGCCCCCGAGTCGGCTTCTACGGCTCTAAACTCCAGACCACAGCGGCGCAGCATGTTGCTGTAGGCATGGTGCATATCCTGATAGGTTTGCTTCAGGCTGGCTTCGCTGGCATGGAAGGAGTAGCCATCCTTCATGATGAATTCCCGGCCTCGCATCAAGCCAAACCGGGGTCTGATTTCATCCCGAAACTTTGTTTGCATCTGGTACAGGTGCAGGGGCAACTGGCGGTAAGAGCGAACCATGTCCCGCGCCACGGCGGTGATCACCTCTTCGTGGGTTGGCCCCAGTCCCATTTCCCGTTGCTGCCGATCGACGAGGGAAAACATAATCCCTTCTGCTTTGGTGTAGGTGTCCCAGCGACCCGATTCTTTCCATAGATCCGCCGGTTGGAGTTGGGGCAGCAGACATTCCTGGGCTCCCGTGGCATTCATTTCTTCCCGCACAATTTGCGACACCTTTTGCAACACCCGCCACATCAAAGGCAGGTAGGCATAAACTCCAGCAGCAATCCGGCGAATGTATCCTGCCCGCAGCAGCAACTTATGGCTGGGAATTTCCGCCTCTGCCGGATCTTCCCGCAAGGTGACAAACAGCATTTGAGACAGTCGCATTCCCGGTTCCTTTTCAGCGTCACAGACATCATCTCAGTCTAGACCAGATGGGGCGCGGAGGGGAGCAGGCGGCAGAGATGGGTTGGAAGAGGATGATAATTGAACTGAAGCCCTGAGCCGGGAGTCAAACTTCTCAGGTTTCCATCGATCGATTTCTCCATTTTCTTACCCCATCCCCATACACCTATGCATACCTGGCAATGGCGCACCTGGAATAACCTGCCTTACCTCACCTGTAGTTTGCTAGAGCCCTGGGCCCACGGCTTTTTTACCCATCATTTTGCCGCCCGTTCTGTAACGGCCCTGACGGAGGTATTGCAGCCCCAGGCCCAAACCTATCGAGTGAAGCAGGTGCATCAGGATCGGGTTCTGCTGCCCTCGGAATTTGCCCTGGCTCTGGATCAGGCCGTAGAGCCAGACCAGGAATATCCCGCCGCTGATGGACTGGCCACAGAGCAAGCCGGTCAGGCTGTCTGGGTTTGTAGCGCCGACTGTACTCCCGCCCTGGTGGGAGATAGCCGGACGGGCCAGGTCGCTGCCGTACATGCCGGTTGGCGGGGTACGGCCATGAAAATTTTGCCCCAGGCGATCGCCCGCTTGCAGGCCCAGGGGAGTCGGGTAGAAGATTTGCGGGTTGCCCTTGGCCCAGCGATCGCCGGGGAAGTCTACCAGGTATCAGAGCAGGTGGCGGTAGAAGTGGGAGCAACGGTAGCGCCGCTGGACCCGGAAAACCTGACCGAGGCGATCAGCACCCTGCAGCAACTGCCTAACTCTCCGATTCTGGCGGACCCGGAGCCGGGACGAGTCAGGTTAGATGTGCGCCGGGTGAATACCTTACAGCTAGAACAACTGGGACTGACGGTGGAGCAGGTGGCGATCGCCCCCTACTGTACGTATCAGACCCCAGAGCATTTCTTTTCTTTCCGTCGGAGTCAGGAGAAAAAAGCCCAGTGGTCTGGCATTGTCAGCCTGTAGTTTTGGGCGAATCATCAGTCAATGATTAGCTCACCTGATTTCTCCTATGACTGATTAATCTGAGAATTCCCTTAAACCTTTTATAAGAGAATTGAAGTATAGGGGTATACTCTTAACGATAAGTGAACGGTTTTAACCAGGTTCAGGCTGAGTTTCAGATAGAGAGCTGGTCACCGTAGAAATGTTTTGTGGGCATTTTTACCAGGTGACAGCAGCGATTTGAATCTTTGCTGAGTTTATCGCAGGTTGATCTGTGGCCCCCTGGTTAGCGGTCTGAGTTAGCTTGCGATGGTTCGCTTCGGAGCTAGGGCTTAGAGCCTCAGTTCTACCTAATCTGTCCAGAGAATATTGATTGTCAGGCCAGGTTTTTTAATTTCAGGTGTGATGTAGGAGAGAAATCAATGTCGAAAACTGTTTGGTAGCTTTTGCTGGCCACGCCTGCCCTGCTGGGAACTGCCCTGGTCGCAGGGTTAACCAGTCCGAGCTTCGCCGCAGAAACCACCCCCTCCCAGTTGGAGGCTGCCTCTGATACCTCTGCTCTGCAACAGGTGAACGCTTACAGCGCCGAAGGCGCGGAGATGACGGCAGATCAGGTGACTTCCGTTTCTCAGTTGACCGATGTTCGGCCTACGGATTGGGCTTTTCAGGCATTGCAATCTCTGGTAGAACGCTACGGTTGTATCGTCGGTTATCCCGATCGGACTTTCCGGGGGAACCGGGCTCTCAGCCGCTACGAGTTTGCCGCCGGTGTCAACGCCTGTATGGATCGGATCAATGAATTGATCGCTGCTGGTACGGCAGACCTGGCGCGGAAAGAAGACCTGCTGGCTCTGCAACAGCTGCAGGAGCAGTTTGCGGCTGAACTGGCCACTCTGCGGGGACGGGTCGATGCCCTGGAAACGCGCACCACTACCTTAGAGCGGCAACAGTTTTCTACCACCACCAAGCTTAGAGGGGAAGTAATTTTCTCCCTGGCAGCTTCTCTGGGGGATAGTCGGGCGCTCAACTCTGACCAATGGCGGGTAATTGACTCTCTGCCAGCCGGTGCTGCCCGGGATGCTGCTCGCGCTGCAGCCTACGGAGCCGCTGGGGAAGAAATTCAGGACAACCCGGTGTTCACCGATCGGGTGCGGTTAGTTCTGAATACCAGCTTTACGGGTAAAGATTTGCTGTTGACCCGCCTCCAGGCCCGCAATACTCAGGCCTTCAGTGGTGCTGTCACGGGGACTAACATGACCCGTCTGTCCTACGATGGTAACGAAGGTAACTCGGTCATTGCCGATAAGGTTTTCTACCGTCTTCCGTTGGGCAATCTGACCCTTACGGTTGATGCTATCAACGGTGAGTTCTACAACAACGTTCCTACCTTCAATCCTTTCCTGGCCAGCGATTCTCAGGGTAGTATCTCCCGCTTTGGTCGGTTTAACCCGATCTATCGTCAGGGGGCTGGGGGTGCCGGGGTGACCGCCAACTACAAGTTCAGCAACCAGTTCTCTATCGCTGCTGGTTATCTGGGGATTGGTTCAGGCACATCCTCTCTGGGTGCCAGTGATCCATCGGCCAAAAATGGTTTGTTTGATGGCTCCTATGCGGCTCTGGCCCAGGTTGCCTTCAAGCCCACCAATGCGATCGACCTCGGGTTTACCTACCTGCGTTCCTATAACCGTGGCGCTATCTCCAGCAACAACCCGTTTGCTGCCGCTACTGGTAGCGGATTTGCCAATTCTCCCTTTGGCAGTGTGGCAACCAGCGGCGAACACTTTGGTATCCAGGCGGCTATCAAGCTCAGCCCTGGCATTACCCTGTCTGGCTGGGGTGGTTTGAGTCAGGCTTCGGCTCAAGTGAACCGGCCTTTCTCCGCTACGGCTGCCGTCAACGATGGGGATGACGCTACCATCTGGAACTGGGCTGTGGCTCTGGCCTTCCCTGACCTGGGCAAGAAGGGCAACCTGGGGGGCATCATTTTTGGTATGCCTCCTAAAGTCACCAGCAACGACTTCGGGCCTGCTACCCTGGGGCCAATCAGTGCCCGCCGGGAAGATAGCGATACCTCCTACCACTTAGAAGGGTTGTACCGATTCCAGTTGAACAACAATATCTCGATCACTCCAGGGGTGATTGTGATCTTCAATCCAGAACACAACAGTAACAACGACACCATTTACGTTGGTACTCTGCGGACGACCTTCACCTTCTAGGTCTGAAGCAGTCAATCCCTCTAAGCTCTGAGAAGTATAGAGAAGAAGCCCCAGTTGTCTGGGGCTTTTTTCATAAACCTGAGAAACCCCAGCGATAAACCGTAGTATAATAAGGGAAACACCCCTTACCCGAGAGAGTGGCCGTGGATCTTTCCTGTAAAAACGAGTACGCTATCCTGGCATTGATTGAACTGGCTGCTCATTACGAAAAAAATGAGCCCTTGCAGATTCGCCAGATTTCTGCCATGCAGCAAATTCCCGATCGCTACCTGGAGCAACTTCTGGCTACGCTCCGGCGGTGTGGACTGGTGCGATCGCAGCGGGGGGCAAAGGGGGGGTACATTCTGGCGCGGGAACCCTGGAAGATCAACTTAATGGAAGTGATGACCTGTCTGGAAGGGTCGGATGCCGAGCCCCTGGAAAACAGCCAGGAACCCAAGACTGTAGAGGGCACTGTGATTCGAGAAATCTGGCAGGAGGCCCACGAAGCAGCCAATGCAGTTCTTCAGCGTTATACCTTGCAGGATATGTGCGAAAAGCGCAATGCCAGACGACAGCTCGATATTATGTACTACATTTAGGTGAGTTTTTTCTATGCCCATTGCCAAGAACATTACTGAACTCATCGGTCATACTCCCCTGGTGCAACTCAATCGCATTCCTCAGGCGGAGGGTTGTCAGGCGCGGATTTTAGTCAAGCTGGAGGGGATGAACCCTTCTGCTTCAGTAAAAGATCGCATTGGCATCAGCATGATCAATGCCGCCGAACGGGAAGGGTTGATCGCTCCAGGAAAAACCGTACTGGTAGAGCCTACCTCCGGCAATACTGGTATCGCCCTGGCAATGGCGGCGGCGGCCAAGGGGTATCGCCTGATTCTGACCATGCCCGAAACCATGAGTGCAGAACGGCGTTCCATGCTGCGGGCCTACGGAGCCGAACTGGAGTTAACTCCCGGCATTGAGGGGATGGGGGGCTGTATTCAGCGGGCTCAGCAAATAGTCGATACTCTGCCCAATGCCTACATGCTGCAACAGTTTCGCAATCCGGCTAACCCTCAGATTCACCGGGAAACAACCGCCGAAGAGATCTGGGCCGATACCGAAGGGGAGGTCGATTTTGTAATTGCCGGGGTTGGTACCGGGGGCACCATTACGGGAGTAGCCGAAGTCATCAAACAACGCCGTCCCGGGTTTAAGGCGATCGCCGTTGAGCCTTCTAACAGTCCGGTTTTGTCCGGTGGACGACCGGGGCCCCACAAAATTCAGGGAATTGGAGCAGGGTTTGTGCCCCCGGTCTTAAACGTAGACCTGATTGATGAAGTGATTGCGGTTTCCGATGACGATGCGATCGCCTATGGGCGACGACTGGCCAGGGAAGAAGGCTTACTCTCCGGAATTTCCAGTGGGGCTGCCCTGTATGCTGCAATTCAGGTTGGCCGTCGTCAGGAAAATGCCGGTAAGACGATCGTCATGATCCAGCCCAGTTTTGGTGAACGCTACCTCAGTACCCCCCTGTTCCAGGATCCTGAATTGCTGATGCCCGACAAGTTATAAGCTGGCTGATTCTGGGCAGAGCCATGAATGGATTGCACCTTTAAACCCGTTGCTGCTTCACCATTGTCATCCATCAATTAAAACCCTGGCCTTGAGATCTCTGGAGGCAGGATTCTGGCTTAAGTTGTATCACTTCGGTCAGAATTCTGTTTTCTGAGACGCGGTAAAATGAGCGGTATGGCAAGCTCTAACCATTACCGCACCCTCAATGTCAGTCCCGGAGCGACTCAGGCTGAGATTAAGCAGGCCTATCGCCAGCTGGCCAAGCTGTTTCATCCCGATAGTAATCGGGATACGGCAAATCACGAAAAAATTGCCAGTGTTAATGCCGCCTACGAAGTTTTAGGGGATCCGGAGAGCCGGAAATCCTACGATCGCCAGCTGGCGTACTACGACCAACTTCAAGCGGCAGGGTTCGCCGTCGGTAAGAACCGGCAGCAACGGACAGCTCAGGCCCATTATCACCATCAGCCTACCGCCCAGGCGATTGATGAGCTATTACAACAATGGACACAGCGGGTTTATACCCCTGTCAGTCGGTTGCTTTACCAGATCATGAAACCTTTGCAGGAACAAATTGACGATCTGGCGGCTGATCCGTTTGACGATGAATTGATGGAAGATTTTCAGAGCTATCTGGAAGACTGTCGCGACCTGCTCGATCGGGCTGAGAACATCTTTCGCTCCCTACCGAACCCCCCCAATGTCGCCGGAGTCGCCGCCCACCTCTATTACTGCTTAAATCAGGTGGGGGATGGTCTGGAACAGTTTGAGTACTTCACACTCAACTACGACGATTACTACCTGCACACCGGCCAGGAACTATTTAGAATTGCCGCCGGGTTGCGGCGCGAGGCCCAGGCCGGGATTAAAGCGGTTTCCTGATCAGAGAACGATTAACCCGCTCTTAAAGCAAAATCGGTAGAGTCGTAGTAGAGATAAGCTCTGAAGGGTGAGAACCTATGAGGCTGAAGCGGCGAGATTTTTTGCTTCTTTTAAGTGCTGGTTTAGGGGCTGGGGGCATAAATTCTCTGGTTCAGGCCAGACAAAAAGGGTTCCTGCCTTTCGTCGATGCAGCTCATTCTGGTTCCAAAGCCCTTGCTGGTGAACTGAAGTTTCTACCGATTCAGGGGCCGATGCCCCTGCCTACCGATGGAATTCCGCCAGACCAGCAGGTCGGTCGTTACAACCGCTATACCGTTGTCGATGATCTGGTGTTGCCGGAAGGGTTTCGCTATCAGGTGATTGCCGCCTGGGGCGATCGCCTGGGAGACTCCCGGTTTGGTTACAACAATGATTACCTCTCGTTTATTCCGACCGGTGAGGATGAGGGGTTTCTGACGATTAACTTTGAATACATCAGTGCCATTCCCTGGCTGCAATCCTACCAGCCGGTGATTGGCCAGGAATTACCGTTTGAGCCAGTCATGGCAGCGGTCAAAGCGGAAGCGGCCAGGGGGATCAATGCCTGGGCTCTCCAGACTCCTTTGAAAGCCCAAATTCAGGCGATCTGCACAGAGGCTCTGATTGACCAGGGGGTAGGAGTGATGGCAATTCGTAAAACCCCCTCCGGTGCCTGGGAGCGTACCTTTTCCGGCGCCGATCGACGGATTTCTGGCATCTCGGGCTGGCGGGATGGTCGCTACCTGAAGGCTACAGGGCCAGCTACAGCTGTCTTCCGTAAATCTCAAGGACTGGGATATACCGACCAACTGGGCGATCAGATCATTGGGACCTTTGCCAACTGTGCCGGGGGCACGACTCCCTGGGGCACGGTTCTGAGTGCGGAAGAAAATTTTCAGGTGCAGGTGCCAGAAGCCGTCTGTGCCGATGGCACTTCCCTGCATCCAGACCAGCGACCGTTCACGATCGATGATGAGGAAATCTCTGGCCAGGGGAATGTCTTCGGTCTGGCCGGAAATAAGTATGGCTGGATTGTCGAAGTAGATCCGGCCAATCCCCAGGATTACGGTACCAAACACACCTGGTTGGGGAGATACCGCCATGAAGCGGTGGGTGTGCGGGTGGAAGTCGGTCAGCCCCTGGCCTTCTATTCCGGGTGCGATCGCCGGGGAGGCCATCTTTACAAGTTTGTCAGCCGAGATCGGGTGCAAGACCCCAAAGCCAAAACCAACTCCCGGCTGCTGCAAGATGGCATGCTCTACGCTGCCCGTCTGCACCCAGATGGCCGGGGGGAGTGGCTGGCCCTGAGGCCGGAGACGACGATTAATCCAGACCTGCCAGAGGCGATCGGTAATTTGCTGATACTACCCCAGGGGGGGCAGGGAACTTATCTTCAGGCCACCCGCAGTGAGCAAATCAAAGCATTTCGCCAACAGTTTAAAACCCTGGCCGATCTCTATCTGGGCAATCCTCTAGAGCAGCAGGGGGCGATTTTGATCGATGCTCACTACGCCGCCAATGCCATCGGCGCTACCGGTACCGCTCGCCCAGAAGACACGGAAATTGCCCCGGATGGCTCTCTGTATATTGCCTTTACCTCTGGTACAGCCAGTTCTGAAGGGGGTGCCGACCAGCGGATCTTCCGGGGGCCGGATGGTCAACCTTCGGAGTATGGGTTCATCATGCGCCTGGTAGAAGATAACAACCACCCGGCGGCCATGACCTTTCGCTGGCAGATGGTAGCCCTGGGGGGAGAACCGGCTACCGGCGGCGTTGGGTTCTCTAATCCAGATAACCTGTTAGTTGATCGCTCAGGTCATCTCTGGGTCGTTACCGATATGTCATCGGATAAGCTTAACTGGGCGGTACCGGCTCGCAACGATGCCCTCGGCAAGCCCGTGAGTCAGTCAAATTTACGCGGATTATTTGGCAACAACTCCCTCTGGTTTTTCCCTACTTCTGGTGAGCAGGCGGGCAATCCCTATCTGTTTGGGTTGGGGCCAATGGAATGCGAAATCACGGGCCCCTGTTTCACCCCTGACGAGCAGACCCTTTTCCTGTCAATTCAGCACCCGGGAGAACTGAATGGGATTCGGCGGGAAAATGCGGTTGAATCTCGCCAGTTTCAACTGACCACCTCGAAAGGCGAAGAATTTACCCAGACCCGGCAGGTGCCGATCGGCTCTAACTGGCCTGGCAAAACCCTGAATGCTCCACCCAAACCCGCAGTAGTGGCGGTTTTTCGCCCTAAATAACTTTGCTTGAAGGTTGTACCTCTCTACAGAGGTATTACGCTAGATAGGTCGCTAGGATAGGTTTTAGTAGCCCCGGAAGGGAGGCTATCGGTTTACCGATGCAACAAATGTCACTGTCCCTGAGCAATATTTGTGCGACAGATAAGGAAATTATTGTTACTATGCTGCTGCTGGTAACCATAAAAGCCGTCAATCTACCTTTAGTAGCATCTATCACCTCTCCCTCCGCATTTTCCAGCATCGCTAAATCGTCCCATCAGGGAATTCTAGTTTTGACAGTTCCACTCTAATTAGCTTGTTTAATCGAGGCACCCGGTGAACGTTCCAAATTATCGACCTCCTCAACCAGGCAGACTGAAGCCGATCGCCAAAAAGCCTGTAAAGCGGCGGAACGTTCGCTGGCTCTGGATTTTATTTGGATTAACAGGTCTGGCCATGGCCTCTGCCACCGCCGGAGCCCTGCTGGCGGTCAGTCTGGCCAGCACTCCCCTGATGCAGCGTAAACTCAGTCCGGCGGAAGCGGCTGTGTTTTCTAAGGGCGAACGGATTTCCACTAATAATAGTCTGCAACTTCCAGAGTTGACCCGGCCCGTCAACATCATGATTCTGGGAACCAAGGTTTTGACCTCCGATGTGCAAAACCCCCCGGCCCATCTAAAAAATCTGCGTTACCATGCCCTGGTCAACTCCTTTGATGGTCTGACCGACACCATGCTACTGGTGCGGTTCAATCCCCAGGATAAAAAGTTGGTGGTTCTGTCTGTGCCGCGCGATACCCGGACGGAAGTCCCCGGTTATGGGGTGACCAAGATCAATGCGGCTAATAGCTACGGGGGGCCAGCTTTAACGGCGAAAGCAACCAGCCAATTATTAAATGGAGTGGGCATCGATCGCTATGCCACCATTAATGTTCAGGGGGTGCAGGCCCTGGTCGATGCTCTGGGCGGGGTAACGGTTCATATCCCAAAGGATATGAAATACCGGGATGATAGTCAGCACCTTTATATCAACCTGAAAGCCGGTAAGCAAAAGCTGAACGGAGAACAAACCCTGCAATTGCTCCGGTTCCGGTATGACGAGTACGGCGACATCGGTCGGATTCAGCGCCAGCAAATGGTGATGCGGGCCTTGATGGAGCAGGCTCTTAACCCCACAACGATCGCCCGAATGCCTAAAATTCTTTCGGTGATTCAGACTTATATTGATACCAACTTGAGTGTTGAGGAACTGGTGGCGCTGGTGGGGTTTGCCAGTCAGATTAAGCGCCCCGATGTCCAGATGTTGATGGTGCCGGGTGACTTTAGCCAGCCGGGGCAGTACGATGCCAGCTACTGGTTACCCAATCCCGGTCGGATTGAAACCATGATGGGGCGGTATTTCAATGTAGGAGTGGCGGATGGTGTCAGCAGTGGTCTGCCCCGGGTTCCCGCCGGCATTAAGATTGCGATTCAAGACAGCACCCGGCGTTCACGCAATGTTCAGGCTCTGGTGAGTAACCTGCGCCAGTCCGGGTTTGACAATGTGGAAATAGATACTTCTTACTCGGAACCCTTAAATACTACCCGGATTGTAGCCCAGCAGGGAGATGGAGAAAGTGCCGAAGTGGTGCGACGATCGCTGGGGTTTGGAGAAGTTCGGATTGAAAGTACGGGTAATCTGGCCTCGGATGTGACGATTCAGTTAGGGCAGGACTATCGACCAGACCGCTAAGTGAAACGATCGTCGAAATCTGAAGATTCTGTTTCTATTTCCGAAATCTTCACCCTGGTGCTGTAGCTATTAAATAGTCCCCAGATTTGGGGGTTCTGTCCCAAGGAGGAGTTTAGTATGCAGGATCATTCGTCTCATCGGCAAATTCCCCTGGGTGTCATCGCCGCTGCCTCAGCCCTGCTCCTGGCTACGGGAAGTGCTGCCGCCTGGTGGGGCTGGCATACTATTGCCCGTACCCCTGCTCCTGCTCCAGAGCAAACCCATAAACAGCCAGAATCCAGTTCTGCCGGTCAGCCTACTTCTCCCGATGCTGCCATCGACCATAACCAGCCCGCTCCCAAGGTGGCTACTGCACCCCAGGAAAGAACCCTCCAGGTTTACTGGCTGAAAAGTGCAGGGAATCAGGTCGCTCTCGTACCGACTACCGTCAAGCTCAGTGCCACAACACCTTCTGAAGCAACGGTTAAGACAGCTCTGGAACAGTTACTGGCTGGCCCTGCCGATGCGACGGTGAGTACGACCATCCCTCCAGAGACACGCCTGTTGAACCTGACTGTCAAAGCGGACGGCATTCATGTCGATTTGTCGGAAGAGTTTACGACCGGTGGTGGGAGTACCTCTATGGCCGGTAGGGTTGGGCAGGTTCTCTATACGGCAACCAGCCTTAACCCCCAGGCTCCGGTCTGGCTCTCGGTGGCCGGTCAACCCCTGGAAACCCTGGGAGGAGAAGGATTACTCTTAGAACAACCCCTGACCCGGAAGGTGTTTGAGCGAGATTTTTCGCTCTAAAGAGTGTGAATTTATCAAACCCCGAACTTAATTTTTGCAAATGCGGCTTAACCGTGTTTGCAAAAATTAAAAAATTGGTTTGAATTAATTTGGGAGGCTGGGCTCTAGCGTTTGCCAGCAAAACTAAAGGCCCGGAAATGCTGGGCCTGTTGTTCGATGCGGCTGGCCAGACGATCGCAGACGAGATTGCAGAGTTCAAAAATCAGATCATCTTCGACGCTGTAGTAAGCCAGGGTGCCCTTACTGCGGCGGCTCAGGATGCCCGCCTGCACCATGACTTTGAGGTGCTTGGAGACATTGGCCTGACTGGTGTCGGTGGCTTCTACCAGGTCTTGCACACATTTTTCGCCATCTCGAAGTAGGTTCAGAATTTTCAGGCGCATCGGCTCACCCAAAACACTGAAATACTCGGCAACTTGTTGAACAACCTCTTGGGGGACAGGTTTTGCTTCCATTCGAGTTGAGTGTGAGGGGAAGTGATCCCCAGATTTTAGCCAGTCAATCGATTCATCGCAATAGAGTTTTGAATTAGAAGCCTAATATTATTAGAAAATTCATGATCTTTCGTAAATTTACCACCTGATTCTACCTGACACCGGAAACTAAACACCGAAATCTTCCTGGATATTATTCCCGTTTCGGCTAATTATGGCGTAGGGACGCTCCGTGGAACGTCCCTACACTCGCTACCTGGCGGAAGAATTCTGCAAGTACCATCTTGCAGAACTACAATGGCCGGGGTTTAGTCGGGGTTCACCCGCATCAGCAATTGGCCATATTCAACGGGTTCGCCATTTTTTACCAGAATCTCGACGATCTCCCCAGAAACCTCTGCTTCCAGCTCATTCATCAGCTTCATCGCCTCAATGATGCAGACCGTCTGCCCCTTGCGAATGCGATCGCCAACTTCGACAAAGGGTGGTTCATCGGGGCCGGGTGCCCGATAAAAGGTGCCGACCATGGGGGAACTGACCTCCAGGAGTCGCCGCTCCAACCGGCTATCTCGAATCGGTTCACTGCTGGCCGGGTTTGGAGCCGGGGCCGGAGTCGTCTCTGGGGTCGGGGCAGCAACCTGACTGAGAGCCACCGCGTCACTCAGAGCCCCAGGGGCGGTAGCTGTCATGCTGCTCAGTTCAGACACCGGCAGTCTGGCTGGCTCAAGGGAATACAGCCGCTCTTCAACCCGAATCCCACGCCGGACTGTTAGCTCAAAATCACTGCTTTTCAGGGTTAGTTCCGCAATGTCTGTCTGGTTGATCGCGGCCAACAACTCGCGGAGTTCATTCAAATCTAAGGGCACAGTTAATATAAACCTCACAGATAGAGGCGATGGGCAACAGGCATTACCGTCGAGAGTTTAGAACGGAAACTTGGAAAAACTTTGCCAATTGCCAATTGCCAATTGCGTTACTCTCGACCCAGGTAAGAATCGTCACGGGTATCAATTTTGATCCGTTCGCCAATGCTGATAAACAGGGGAACCATGACCTGAGCTCCGGTTTCCACCGTTGCGGGTTTGGTGCCGCCGGTAGCTGTATCTCCCTTCACCCCTGGATCCGTTTGAACCACTTCCAGTACGACGGAGTTGGGCAATTCTACGCCCATCACCTGCTCATTCCAGCGAATTACGCTGACTTCCATGCCCTCTTTCAGGTACTTCACCCGATCGCCAATCTGAGCAGCACTCATGCGGGCTTCTTCGTACGTCTCCATCTCCATGAAAACGTAGTCTTCCCCATCTTTGTAGGTATGCTGCATGACACTCTTTTCGAGGTTGGCCTGAGGCACCATTTCACCGGCCCGGAAGGTGCGTTCCAGAACTTTGCCGGTCTGGACGTTTTTTAAGGTGGTGCGTACAAAGGCAGAACCCTTTCCCGGTTTGACATGCAGAAATTCGGTCACCTTCCAGACTCCACCATCTAGCTCAATGCTGGTGCCGGGGCGAAAATCATTACTGGAGATCATGAGTCTTGTATCTGGAGTATATGCTCAGCACTTCATTGTACCCCTCTGAGGATACAGGGAAGAAAGGCGAAACGAGAAAGGCTACAGGATTAAAAAAGCAATGTGCTGCTTTCTCGTTTTGAGGGCCCATGCACGATTTTCAGGTTTTCGGGCTGAAGCTCCTGGAAATCCTCTGGGCTGGTTTTTCTTCCTGTCGCTTGATGGCTCCCTCCCTGTGGCAATATAGAACCTTAGAGCCGTTGTCTGACCCGATTCAGATTCTTCCAATTAGACCGGTTCAGATGCTCTGGGAAGCGACTTAACGCCCCGTTTGACAATTGGTGTAACCATGGGACTACTAGGATTTGACCGCTGGAACCTTGATGTTTTGAAGTATTGGTTGCGAACCGGTATCACGCTGATTTTGCTAGTTGTATTGTCGATCGGGCTGGGTGCTGCTAAAGATCGGCCCAGTAGCTTACCGGCAGGAAACCCGATTACCGATGGCAAGGCACTTTTACGTTATGCTTTGCCGATCGACAACAAATCCGTCAGAGATTTACAACGGGCTCTGGAAGATATTTCTACCCAGCTCCGGGCCAACCGTCGTTGGGGAGTTGTGGCTGGCGATGTCTCTAAGGCCAACCGGATTTTGACCGATAAGCAGGCCGAATTGCTGGCCAATGTACCAGAAGCCAAGCGGGCTAAGGCCGAGGGGCTGGTTGCTCGCCTGCAGGAAGAGTTGGTTCCTCTGCAGGCTGCCGTTGAAGCCAAGAATAAGGAGCAGGCTCTGGTGCAGCGTTCTGCTCTGTTAGATCTGGTTGGCCAGTTAGAAGAGTCAATGGTTCAGAAGTTTCCCTTTGAAGTGCCGGTGGAGTATAGCAATCTGCCGCAATTAAAAGGACGGGCCACGATCGAGTTTGTCAGTACCTACGGCAAGATTACGGCGGTGGTGGATGGCTACAGTGCGCCGGTTACCGCTGGGAACTTCGTTGATCTGGTACAGCGCGGATTTTATAACGGGTTGCCCTTCACCCGGGCGGAAGATTCCTACGTGTTACAGATTGGTGATCCCCCCGGTCCGGAGGTTGGGTTTATTGACCCGACGACCAAGAAGTATCGGGCAATTCCCTTAGAAGTTCTGGTTGAGGGAGATGCGGCCCCCACCTACGGCATCACCCTGGAAGATGCCGGTCGCTATAAAGATCTGCCCGTATTGCCCTTTTCTGCCTTTGGTGCCCTGGCCATGGCTCGTCCCGGGGATGACCCTAATGGAGGTTCTTCGCAGTTTTTCTTCTTCCTGTTTGAGCCAGAGTTGACTCCGGCCGGGTTGAATTTGCTGGACGGCCGTTACTCAGTCTTTGGTTATGTCACTGAAGGTAAGGAAGTGTTGGAAAAACTGAAGGCGGGAGACAAGATTGAGTCGGCTAAGGTGATCGATGGTTTAGAGAATCTGGTACAGCCGATCGCCTGATCGGTATTGTTGGAATAACAGGCAGAAGGAAACATGCTTTCCTTCTGCTTTTGTTTTGCTAGATAAAAAACCATGCAAGATTTGGAAACTGGGTTGCTTGTTCAGGATTTGGGCGAACAGGGACTCCTGCAACGCTTACAAAACTTTTGTCCGGCAGAACTGATTGGAGATGATGCGGCTGTCCTGGCCCTGCCCCCGGGGCGTTCTCTGGTGGTCACCGCCGATATGCTGGTGGATGGCGTGCATTTTAGCGATCGCACCACGGCCCCCGAAGATGCGGGCTGGCGGGCCGCCGCTGCGAACCTGTCGGATCTGGCCGCTATGGGAGCAGAACCCACAGGAATTACCGTCAGTCTGGGCTTACCGGGAAATCTTTCGGTGACCTGGGTAGAGCGACTTTATCAGGGATTAATGGCCTGTTTACAGCCTTACCGGGTGCCGATCGTGGGAGGAGACACCTGTCGATCGCCGGTGGTTACCGTTGCTATTACGGCCTTTGGTACGGTCGCAGAACCGGTGATCCGCCGCAATCAGGCCCGTCCGGGGGATGCGATTCTGGTCACGGGTTGGCATGGAGCTTCCCGGGCCGGGCTGGAATTATTGTGGCACCCGGACTCTGGCCAGGGATTAAGCCCTGACGATCGAACTCAGTTGATTTTGGCCCACCAGCGTCCCCTGCCCCGGTTGGATGTCTTACCCCTGCTGCGAACGATCGCTCCATCTGCCCCCAGGATTGCCGGTATGGATAGTAGCGACGGGTTGGCAGATGCGGTGTTGCAAATTTGTCGGGCCAGTGGGGTGGGAGCCCGGCTGGAAAGGCAACAGGTACCCGTAGCTCCCGGGTTGATTGCCTGGGTAGGGGCGGAACGGGCACTGGATTGGACGCTATACGGGGGAGAAGATTTTGAACTGGTGTTATGTTTGCCTCCACAACTGGCTGCAGCGCTTCTGGCTCTGTTAGGCCCGGGGGCGGCGATCGTGGGCCAGATTAGGGAAGCTCCTGAGGTCTGGTTAGAAGACAGAAGCGGTCAGACCCAACCCCGTCGTCTCAGTTTAGAGCAGGGATTTCAGCATTTTGCTTGAGGATCACCCCTGGGGGCCCACAATGAGGCCCCCAGGGGTGATCCTGGTAGCGAGGTGTATTAGAACGCGAACAGCTCCGTACCGGTGGGGGTTTCTCGAATTTCGACCGTAGGTGGTAGTAGCGGGTCAACAGGGTTGGGCACAAGTACCGTCTCCGTAACCGTTCCCGGAGCGGCGAAGTAAAGTCGTCCGCCCAGGCTGGTCAAACCGGTCGGGAGACTGGTAAAGGCACTACTGACCGTCGTGGTGCCTGCGGCTGTGCCATCACTCCGCCAGATCCGGATACCGGTGGTATCAGTACCTACGAAGAACAGATTGCCGCCGACGGAGGTGAGGGAGGAGAGGCTGGAGTAGGTTGTACTGTTCACCTGTGTCACCGTTGTACCATCGCTCCGCCAGAGCTGGAACTCGGAGCCATTCCTGACCGTAAAGAACAGGCTGGAGCCAACCACGGTTAGATTGCTCAGCACCTGGCCCGCAGATAGGCTCTGAACCAGGCTGGGTGTTGTTCCTGTCTCCGTCATCCGGTAGAGCCCCTCGGCGCTGCCATTGCTGGCCAGGAAGTAGAGGGTGCCGCCCAGGTTGACCAGATTTCTGGGGTTGGAGCTACCCGCCGGGTTGATGTCAGAAACCCGCTCGGTGACACCTGTTGTGTTATTACTCCGCCAGAGTTCATTGCCAAAGCTGTTGGTGGCAGTAAAGAACAGGCTATTGCCGATCGCGATCGGGTTACTGAAGCTGGCCGGTGCCCCCAGATCCTGAACCAGAACAGTGCCGCCATTGGTGCCATCGGTTTTCCAGAGCTGGGTGTTGCCACCACCACTGACGGCGGCGAAGAAGAGACTGTTGCCAACCACGGTCAACCGACTGGGCTGATTATAGGCGGCGGTCAACCGGACTGGAGCTTGGCCCGGACTGGGGATCTGGTAGATCGAGGAAACCCCGCTGGCATCGGTGGCCCGGAAGAACAGGCGGTTGTTGAAACTGATCAGGTTGGCTGGGTTAGAGCCCAGGGAGCCAGCAACCAGATCCTGAACCAGAACAGTGCCAGCCTCGGTTCCGTCGCTCTGCCAGAGTTCTGTCCCATTCACGCCATTGTCGGCTGTGAAGTAGAGGATGTTACCAACCTGGGTCAGGTTATTGGGAGATGAGTTGTTACTAAAGGTGGTGTTGATGTCTTTCACCAGTGTGGTACCAGCTTCGGTGCCATCGCTGCGCCAGAGTTCTACCCCACCAAAACCATCATCCGCCGAGAAGTAGAGTGTATTTCCAATGGCTGTGAGGTTGCTGGGATTAGAACCTATCCCGACAGTCACGGTCTGGCTTCCCTGGATCTCGGTAGTGGTATTGGGGTTGATGTCTTTGACCAGGTTCGCTCCGGTAATGATGGCAACTTCGATCGTGCTGTTGCTCGTCTTCGGCCCATCTCCTCCGGTGTTGCCCAGATCATCGACGGTGATCACGATCTGATCCGACCCTACAAATCCGTCATCGGGGTTATAGCGGAGACTGGCCAGGGCGGCGTTGATATTTGCCAGGGTACCGCGAACGACAATGCTCTTATCGCCATCCGGGTCTGTGACGGTCAGCCCGTTGGTGGTATTGAGGAAGAGGCTACCGTTATTGCTGGTTACACTGACCTGAACCGTATTGTTGCCCGCATCCGGGTCAGCGATGCTGATGCCATTGGCGATCGTCAACTCGGTGTTGCGGAAACTGGACTGGCTGGGGGGCACAGTAATCACTGGAGCCTGGTTCACTGAACCGACATTAATCGTGACCGTAGCCGCAACGGTATTAATCCCATCGGTGGCCTGATAAACAAAGGTATCCTGACCAAAGAAACCGCTGCTGGGAGGAGCATAGACAAAGGTGCCATCGGCATTCAGGGTGACGGTTTGCCCCTGAGTGGTTGTCACCGGAGCGGTGGTTACTACCTGCAACTGGTCTCCGTCGGGGTCAGAGTCATTTTGCAGCAGGCTGTTGCTGCTGGTGACGGTCAGGGTGTTGTTGGAGTTAAGGGTGTAGCTATTGTCCTGGACGATGGGGGGATTACTGGTGGTGGCAATGTTAATTGTGACTGTAGCTGTGGCCGATCGCGTCCCTGCTGTTGCCTGATAGACAAAGGTATCCGTACCAGTGCTACCGGCTCCAGGAGTATAGACAAACGAGCCATCTCCATTCGGATTGAGGCTGACGGTTCCCTGGGTGGGGTTACTGACCAGGCTGGCTGTCAGGGGGGCAATATCAAAGTCATTGCTGAGCAGACCATTGCTGACCCCCACGCTCAGGGTGTTATTGGTATTGACACTGTAGCTATCAGGGGTGGCCGTGGGTGCTACTACTCCGGCGGTGACCGTAATGAATACGGTGCCCTGGTTCGCTGAGGTGCTAAAGCCATCGGTCACTCGATAGCGGAAGCTATCTACTCCCTGGAATCCGCTGGGGGGGGTATAGACAAAGGTGCCATCGTCATTCAGCTGTAGCCCACCACCGCTGACGGGCAGCCCCTGGAACACGACCCTCAATTGATTGCCCGGATCTGGATCCAGGTCATTGCTGATCAGGTTGGGTAGATTACCTGGCCCCGGAACCGTCAGACTAAAGTTTTGCGGAATCGTGTAGTTATCGTCAACGGCAGTGGGAGGGGTGTTGGTAATCACCGTCAGGGTGACGGTTGCCAGGTTAGATATATCAATGCCGTCATCTACCTGGTAGGTAAAGGTGTCGGTGCCCGAGGTCAGGGTGGCGGCAGGGGTATAGACGAAGGAACCATCGGGATTCAGGGCGACCGTACCACCATTGGCGGTAGTCTGGGTTCCGCCAACAACGGTTAAGGTCGGGCCATCGCCACCATCGCTGGCCTGGGTTAAGAGGCCGAGGGCTCCGCCAAAGGTCGTGGACTGACCCGAGAAGGCGGGGCTGGAAATACTGAAGTTATTGGCAGAGGGAGCAATGTTGGTTGTCAGACTGATGGTCACCGTTGCGGTATTGGAAGGAGTGATGCCATCGGTGGCCTGATAGGTGAAGGTATCTACCAGCCCAACCGTTGCATTAGCGGCTGGAATATAGGTAAAGGAACCGTCAGCATTCAGGTTATAACTACCACCCTGAGAGGTAAGCCCCGTGGCAGGAATTACCAGTTTGGGATCTCCATCCTCATCGGTGTCGTTATTGATGACTCCATTGATCGGGGTGATGGTTTTGGTGCGACCGGGAACCGCCAGGTAAAAATCATCCTCTGCCTGGGGAGGATTGTTAACCACCAGGCTGATGGAAACAGTGGCGGTATTGGAGAGGGCAAAGCCATCACTGACCTGGTAGGTGAAGGTATCTACCTGACCAATCGTGGCACTGCCCGCTGGCGTGTAGGTGAAGGAGCCATCGGCATTTAAATTAAACAGGCCACCCAGGGAGGTGCTGCCAGAGGTGGGGGTAATAAAGCGGCTGTCGCCTTCAGCATCGGTATCGTTCCGTAGTACACCATTAAAAGCGTCAATGGTACGGGTCTGGTTCAAGACGGCCCGATAGTTGTCAGGATTGGCAACAGGGGCGGTGTTAGGCCCGATCGATAGGCTGACGGTGGCGGTATTGGAAGTCAGGGCTCCATCGGTTACCTGATAGGTAAAGACATCGGTGCCCAGGGTAACCGTTGCATTGGGAGTATAGACAAAGGAGCCATCGGTGTTCAGGGTGACCGTACCGCCATTGGCGGTGACGATGGGACTGCCGACAACAACACTTAATCCTCCGATGGGGCCATCGTCAAAGTCGTTATTCAACAACCCTTGAATCGTATTGACTGTGCGATCGAGGCCGGGAAGTACCCGGTAGGGGCCATCGGCGTTGGCGACGGGAGCCTGATTTGGCTGGAAGGTGATAGTGAAGAGTTGAGCCGGAGAAGTATCCACTCCACCACCGTTGGTGCCGCCATCATCGCTCAGGGTAACGGTGACGGTGACGGTACCAGTGGCCGTTGTCGTGGGTGTAAAGGTCAGCACCCCGCCGGGGTCGATCGTGGGAACATCCGTGAACTGACTCGGATCACTCACACTCACCTGGAAGGAGACGGATTGGGTGCTGGTTTCATCCGGGGTGGGGCCCGCAACAATGTTGGTGGCCCAGGTCAGGGTTTGGGCACCGTTGGTGGCACTGACTGTCAAGTCTCCGATATTGCTGAAACTGGGGGCATCATTCACCGGAGTGACCCCAATAGTGAAGGTTTGGGGCGTGGAGGTGTCAGATCCTCCCCCACTGGTGCCGCCATCGTCTTGCAGAGTGACCGTTAGGGTAGCCACTCCGTTAGCATCTGGCGCGGTAGTGTAGGTGAGGGTCCCGGAGGGGTCGATCGTCGGCTGGCTGGAGAACAGACTGGTATTGCTGTTACTGACCTGGAAGGTGAGGGACTGAGCGGTTTCGGAGGGGGCCCCGGGGGAGATGTTGGTAGCCCAACCCGTGATGGTCTGAGCCGCACTGTCTTCTGCCACGGTTTGATCGGCACCAACCGTAAAGGTCGGTGGCTGATTCGGGGTCAGATTGGCATCCAGGACGATCGTAAAGGTTTGAGCCGGGGAAGTATCGACACCGCTATTGGCGGTACCTCCGCTATCCTGCAGGACGGCGGTGACAGTGACGGTGCCAGTGGCCGTGGCCGTGGGGGTATAGGTCAGGACTCCGTTGGAATTAATAGTGGGAGCCTCTGAGAACAGGGTGGGGTCACTGGCTGTGACCTGGAAGGAGACGGATTGCCCCGCTTCATCCGCTGGTCCGGCGGAGATGTTGGTAGCCCAGGTGACGGTTTGAGGCCCGGAAGCCGGATTGACGGTCTGGTTGCCTCCAGCCGTAAAGCCAGGAGCGTCATTCACCGGTGTGACCCCAATAGTGAAGGTTTGGGGCGTGGAGGTGTCAGATCCTCCCCCACTGGTGCCACCATCGTCGCGCAGGGTGACGGTCACTGTAGCCACTCCGTTAGCATCCGGTGCAGTGGTGTAGGTGAGGGTCCCGGAGGGGTCGATCGTCGGCTGGGTCGAAAACAGACTGGAATTGCTGTTACTGACCTGGAAGGTGAGGGACTGGCCGGTTTCGGAGGGGGCCCCGGGGGAGATGTTGGTGGCCCAACCCGCGACGGTTTGAGCCCCGCTATCTTCGACGGTGGTCTGGTCAGCACCAACCGTAAAGCTGGGGGGTTGGTTGGGTGTTCCCGCCGAGTCAAAGACGATCGTAAAGGTTTGAGCCGGGGAAGTATCGACACCGCTATTGGCGGTACCTCCGCTATCCTGCAGGACGGCGGTGACAGTGACGGTGCCAGTGGCCGTGGCCGTGGGGGTATAGGTCAGGACTCCGTTGGAATTAATAGTGGGAGCCTCTGAGAACAGGGTGGGGTCACTGGCTGTGACCTGGAAGGAGACGGATTGCCCCGCTTCATCCGCTGGTCCGGCGGAGATGTTGGTAGCCCAGGTGACGGTTTGAGGCCCGGAAGCCGGATTGACGGTCTGGTTGCCTCCAGCCGTAAAGCCAGGAGCGTCATTCACCGGTGTGACCCCAATAGTGAAGGTTTGGGGCGTGGAGGTGTCAGATCCTCCCCCACTGGTGCCACCATCGTCGCGCAGGGTGACGGTCACTGTAGCCACTCCGTTAGCATCCGGTGCAGTGGTGTAGGTGAGGGTCCCGGAGGGGTCGATCGTCGGCTGGGTCGAAAACAGACTGGAATTGCTGTTACTGACCTGGAAGGTGAGGGACTGGCCGGTTTCGGAGGGGGCCCCGGGGGAGATGTTGGTGGCCCAACCCGCGACGGTTTGAGCCCCGCTATCTTCGACGGTGGTCTGGTCAGCACCAACCGTAAAGCTGGGGGGTTGGTTGGGAGGTACGCCTGGGTTAAGGGCGATCGTAAAGGTTTGAGGGGCGGAGGTATCAATTCCACCGTTGGCAGTGCCACCGCTATCCCGCAGGCTGACGGTGACCGTAGCCGTACCACTGGCGGTAGCTACGGGTGTATAGGTCAATACGCCATTCGGGGCGATTGTGGGAGCCTCAGAGAACAGGGTGGGGTCACTGACCGTGACCTGGAAGGAGACGGATTGTCCCGCTTCATCCGCTGGCCCGGCGGAGATGTTGGTGGCCCAGGTGACGGTTTGAGCCCCGGAAGCCGGGTCGATGGTGAGGTTACCGCTGTTGTTGAAGCTGGGAGCGTCATTTACCGGTGTGACCCCAATAGTGAAGGTTTGGGGTGTGGAGGTGTCTGCTCCACCGCCATTGGTGCCACCATCGTCGCGCAGGGTGACGGTGAGGGTAGCCACTCCGTTGGCGTTGGGAGCCGCCGTATAGGTGAGGGTTCCAGAGGGGTCGATCGTCGGCTGGGTCGAAAACAGACTGGAATTGCTGTTACTGACCTGGAAGGTGAGAGACTGGCCGGTTTCGGAGGGGGCCCCGGGGGAGATGTTGGTGGCCCAACCTGCGACGGTTTGAGCCCCACTATCTTCGACGGTGGTCTGACTATTTCCGGCGGTAAAGGTGGGGGGCTGGTTGGGGGTAAATCCGGGATTCAGAACAATCGTGAAGGTTTGAGGGGCGGAAGTATCGACTCCACCGTTGGCAGTGCCACCGCTATCCCGCAGGCTGACGGTGACCGTAGCCGTACCACTGGCGGTGGTAGCCGGGGTGTAGGTGAGAGTTCCACTGGGGTCGATCGCGGGGCCGACGCTAAACAGGGTCGGGTTATTCACACTCACCTGGAAGCTGAGGGATTGACCAGCCTCATCTGCCGGGCCGGCAGAAATATTGCTGGCCCAGTTTGTGACGGTTTGGGCCCCAGTTGTGACGGTTGCGGTTTGATTGGCTCCTCGGGTGAAGCTGGGAGCATCATTGACTGGATTGATCGTCAGGGTCACCGTGGCCGGAGTAGAGTTGGCTCCCTGGGAGTCTCGGGCAATGTAACTGAAGGTATCCAGGCCGTTGTAGTTGGCATTGGGCTGGTAGGTGAAGCTGCCATCCGCATTCAGGGTAAGGAGGCCATGGTTGGGCACAACGTTAGAAAGCTGAACCGTTTGTGGCCGTCCATCTTCCTGGTCGGTGTCATTTAACAGAACATTGCCAGTAAATGGGTTGGCCGGGTCTTCGTTCAGATTGAAGTTGTCTGAAATAGCGACCGGTGGGTTGTTGGCCGGTATCGTCACATTCAGGGTGACCGTTGCAATCCGATCCGAGTTGGCGATACCGTCGTTAGCCTGATAGGTAAAGGTATCGGTGCCAGCGAAGCCAGCCTGGGGCGTGTAAACAAAGCTACCATCGCTGTTAAAGTTGAGCGTTCCCCGGGTAGGCAGGCTGATCAGATTGGCCCGTTTTGTGGGGCCATCGGGGTCTGTATCGTTGCTCAATACCCCTGTTACCGGAATCGTCAGGGTGCCGTTCTGGATAATGCTGTAAGTGTCATCGGTGGCGGTCGGAGCGGTATTGGTTGCTCCGCCTACATTGACAAACAGGGTCTTCGTATCCGAGAGCGGTGTACCAAAGCCGGAGTTGCCTTCGTCACTCACACCCAGGACGATCGTCTCAAACCCAACAAACCCTGGATTACTGCGGTAGGTCAGGTTATTTAGAGCCGTATTAATCGCCCCCAGGCTGCCCCGGATCGTAATTCGCCCATTCTGGATACCGGTTCCTTGCTGGAAGGTAACGCCCGGTGTGGTTGGCAGGGACAGCACCCCATTGGCGGCGGCGATCGACACGGTGACATCACCACTGGCAGCATCCGGGTCACTGATACTGACGCCGGTAATCCGCAGATCTACCCCAGAATTGACCTCCGGCGCTAAGGGTACCGTAATTGATGGAGGCTGGTTGACTCCGAGAATGTTGATGGCGATCGTTCTGCTATCAGACAGGGCAATGCCTGCTCCCGTATTGCCATTGTCGTTGACGCTGATACTGAGGCTATCACTGCCGTTAAAGTTGCTACTGCCGCGATAGGTCAGGGTATTGAGGGCGTTATTAATGGCGGCAAGGGTGCCAGAGAAGATCATGCTGGCATCGGCGGTTCCAGACCCGGTGCTGAAGGTGAGGCCGGTCAGGTTGCCCAGGGAAAGGGTGCCATTGGTGACTGCCAGACTGACTGTGAGATTGCCTGTAACCGCATCTACATCGGCAACACTGACCCCCGTTACCCGGACGCTAGAATTCTCATTGACCGAGAGATTGGCCGGAACGGTCAGAACTGGAGCATCATTTCTCGGGTTGACGGTGATGGCCAGAACTTTGCTATCTGACAGGGGGACACCACTGCCGGTGTTGCCATTGTCACTGACATTAATAGTCAGGGCATCGGTGCCGGTAAAGTCCTGACTACCCCGGTAGACCAGGGTGCTGAGGGCATTGTTCACGACCGCCAGGGAACCGCTAAACACCATGTTGCGATCCTGGATGCCGGTGCCGGTGGTAAAGGTCAGCCCTCCCGTGGCTCCCAGGGTTACTGTGCCATTCAGCAGCGCCAGACTGACGGTGACATTGCCTCCTGCAGCATCGGGGTCAGCAATGCTAATGCCGGAGATAGTCTGACTGATGTCTTCGCTCACCGTCTGAGCAGCCGGCAATGTAATTGCCGGTGGTTTATTGACCTGGGTAATCGTGATATCGATCGTCTTGACATCAAACTTGGCCCCACCTGAACCCGTATTCCCGTTATCGGTGACGTTGATGGTGATTGTGTCCTGCCCGATCGCATTCGGGTTACTGCGATAGATCAGGGCTGTCAGGGCGGCATTGATCGCCGTCACGGTACCACTGAAGGTCATAGTAGAATCGTCGGTACCTGTGCCCTGGGCAAAGGTCAGCCCGTTGCGGGAGAACAGAGATAGTAGACCAACGCCTACAGTAATGGTGACCGTCAGGTTGCCGGGGTCAGCATCTGAGTCAGCCAGACCGGTGCCCAAAATGGCCACGGTTGAGCCCTGGTCGATCGTTTGGGCCGGGGGCACCGTCAGGGCCGGTGGATCGTTCACCGGATTTACTGTGATATTGAACAGGCTCCCCGTCAGGACACCACCGACTCCATCGGTCAGGTCAAAACTGAAACTATCACTGACTGTTTCGCTACCATCATGCTGATAACGCAACCGGGTGCCATCGGTAATGTCGGCCTGGGTAAAGGTAGAACCTGTAATTAAGGCCACCCCATTCAGCAGAATTTGACCATGGTCGGGCAACCGGGTCAGTACGTAGGAAAGCTGGGCCTGGGCATTATCGTTATCCGTTGCGGTTAACAGGCCACTACCAATGGTGCTGGTAGTGGCTTCATCCAGGGTGAGACCGGTATTGGTCGCTAAAACGGGCAGATTATTAATCGCCAGACCCAGACTGTAGCTGCTGTTATTGATATCATTAACGGGGAAGACCCGAACATAGTAGGTACCGCTATCTAAGGTACGACTGATAGACTCAGAGGCGTTGCCAGTCAGGGTCGAACTTTGAATCAGGGCCCCCGTACTACCCAACAGTTCCAGTTCCAGGTTGGCAGTTAATCCGTTCAACGCCAGATTAACGTTGCTGCGGGTACTGAGACTGAATTTAAAGAAATCATTGCTATCAAACCCACCTACGGCATCGCTGTAGCTGGCACTGCCGGTCAGCCCACTACCCAGGTCAAAGGCTGTCTGGGTAGTATTTCCAGCCAGGTCGATCGGAGCCGGATTGTCAGCGCTGGTAAAGGGTGCCACTGCCTGCCAATTAGCTCCCGGCACCGTTGGTAGGGCAATACCCGCTGCGATGGTAGTGCCGTTCATCACCCAGACAAGATTGTCACCGGTGACGAAGTTGCGCCAGAGAATGTCGAGTTGCCGATCCTGGTTAAAGTCGCCGACTCCCTGAATCTGCCAGCTGTCACCCGCTACGGTAGTTAGGGAACCACCCCCAATCAGGCCCGTTGGATCGGTCAGCCAGTAGATATTTTCGCCCGCACTATTGCGCCAGAACAAATCTGGAAAGCTATCGTTATTGAAATCACCAACGGCCTGGATCTGCCAGTTATTACCAGAAACCGAGGGGAGAGTCAGCCCACCAGCGATCGTACTGCCGTTCATGAGCCAGACGATGTTGTCGCCGGTCTCCGAATTGCGCCAGAGAATATCTCCCTGCCCATCGCCGTTGAAGTCGGCTAGCCCGCGCATTTGCCAGCTATTGCCGGGTACGGTTGGCAACTGAATACCTCCGATGAGGCTACTGCCATCGGTGAACCAGACGACGTTATCGCCCGTCGCGCTATTGCGCCAGAGAACATCAGGTTGGCCATCCCCATTAAACTCACCAGTGGCCTGGAGCAGCCAACCCTGGCCCGGATCGGGCAGGCTACCGACGCTGGTGACCTGCCCTCCCCTGACATACCAGATAACGTTCTGGCCGTTAATATAATCTCTCCAGAGAAGATTGGGCTGGAGGATATTACTCAGGTTATAGCTCAGGTTGTAGTCCGCACTGGTTGCCCCGGTACCGGTAGAAACCCGAATGTAGTAGACCCCTGCATCCAGCTGAGTATTAATCGACTCAGTGAAAGTACCCGGATTACTTGAGCTTTGCGTCACGCCATTCACGCTCAGGGGTGTTCCTGAGCTATTCAGCAGAACGACATCCGCATTATTGGTTAAACCAGTGAGGGAAAGGTTGAAACTACTGCGATTGTTGAGGCGAAAGCGATAGTAGTCGCTCGCAGTTGAAGTAACGGTTTCTAGAACTGTCTGAACGCTGGTTGTGGGATTCAGGACAGTGGCTGTATTTAGGTTATTCCCGGCGACGTCAGGCATAGCAATGGATCCCGCAATGGCATAGCTATTCTGCCCTACTTATGTTTTTCTGATAACAAACTTGTACAGATTCTCTAAAGTTATGGCTGTTAAACGCGAAATATGTTAAGGGATATTTTTTTTTTGGAAATACTGGGTTCAATGAAAAAGAAATCGCTTAATCTAAAAGATTAAGCTTTCAACGATATTTCTACGGAATTAACTACTGGGTTAGCTCCTGCCATCTACCTCAAGTTAGCCCGGAGATAATTTCGGGTAGAACGGCCTTTGACCTACCCTGGTAGCAGTAGGCCAGTTAGGAGAGGGGTTTGATTGTGAGCAGCTGGTCAAACCCTTCCTGCAGGTCTGGAGGGGCACCCTGTAAACGCCGGTGCATTCGTAGTAAAACGGCTTCGGGTACCTGGCGATCGCGGTGTTGATTGCGTTCCCAGCAGACTTCCAGGGGCAGATTGCACCAGAGGCCGATGATTTGCGTAAAACCACAGTCGCGGGCCAGGGCCAGGGCCTGTCGTCGCTGGCGACGGACTACATTCGTCGCATCATAAATTCCTGCGACGGCTTCCTGCTGCTTGATCTGGGCTACGGTCTGACAAAACTGTTGCCTGACCTCCCACCAGACCTGCTGCCAGGGCCCCTGAGTGGCCTCATCCCCAAACAGTTGTGCCCGAATCCGATCGGTGGAAATCAACCGTCGCTTCGGGCACTCATAGGTTAATTTTGCCGCCAGAGTTGATTTACCGCTACCGGGCAAACCAATAAGCAAAATCAAGGGCACCGGGGACTGAGATGGGGTAGGTAAACGAACCGGGTCATACTCCATCCCGCAGTCCGATGCCGATGCTCTTAGATGATGGTGCCATCGGGAATGACAGCATTTTTCAAGACCACGACGATGCCGCTACGGATGTAAAACCCAAGGTTTTCCCGTTCGGCTTCTTCTACCCGATCTTTGTTGATGATCTGGACATTGCAACCGATATGGGCATTTTTATCGACAATGGCCCGCCGGATGATGGTATCGGAACCAATTCCCAGAGGCACACTGTCGGTGCCGCAATCTGTACCCGATTGCCGTTCGGCAAAGGGCTGGTAGAAGTCAGCTCCCATGATCAGGCTGTCTTCGATCGTACTGCCGGCTTCAATCCGCGATCGTACCCCGAGAACGGAGTGAGTAACGGAGCAGTCTTTCAGAATGCAGCCCTCGGAAATAATTGACTCGCGAATCCGACAGTCAAGCAACTTGCTGGGGGGCAGGTAGCGCTGTCGGGTGTAGATGGGAGCCTTCTCGTCGTAAAAGCTGAAGGGGGGACGGGGCTGTTGGGTCAGGGCCAGGTTCGCCTCGTAAAAGGCTTCGATCGTCCCGATGTCTTCCCAGTAGCCATTAAACAGATAGGCCTGAACGTTGTAGTCTTTGGCCGAGCCGGGAATAATTTCTTTACCGAAGTCGGTCTGTTCGGGAGCCTGCTTCAGGAGCTTGCTCAGGGCTTCTTTCTTAAAGACATAAATCCCCATGGAGGCGATATAGGGGTTTAACTTCGCCTCTTCTGGGTTTAACCCCAAAACGCTGGTATCTACCTGCATGGCGGTCAGATCGTCCCCTTTCGGCTTTTCGCTGAAGTTGACGACTCGACCGGAGTCATCAATTTTCATTAAACCGAAGTCCGAGGCCCGACGATGATCCATGGGCACCACGGAAATCGTGATGTCGGCTCCTGTTTCCCGGTGGCGCTGGACAAAATCACCGTAGTCCATCCGGTAGAGATGGTCACCGGACAGGATCAGGTACTCATCCACATCCCATTCCTGGAACAGCCAGAGGTACTGGCGCACCGCATCTGCCGTTCCCTGGAACCAGTTGGGGTTCTCTGGGGTTTGTTGGGCTGCCAGTACCTCGACAAACCCTTCACTGAAGCCGGTAGAAAAATTATAGGCCCGGGATAAATGGCGGTTCAACGATGCCGAGTTGAACTGAGTCAGAACGTAAATTTTAAAAATGCCTGAATTAATACAATTACTGACTGGGATGTCAATTAATCGATACTTACCTGCGATCGGTACCGCAGGCTTGGCACGTAGTTTTGTCAGGGGGTAAAGGCGGGTTCCGGCACCGCCGCCCAGAATAATCGCTAATACTTTTTTCACAAAAAACCTCGCTGCCGTCTGCTCCCATCAATAGTTTGAGACGGGATGGCACAGTTTGCAAGGGCTTAAAGAAAGAATCCTGGGAATTGCAGATCAACTTTTAGGGGGACGCTGGCTTGTTAAGTTTCAGTTAATAATCCATTCATCTATTTTTTAGAGAATTTTCAGGTCCTATCCAGCTCTCGGGCCGATACTAAATTCGCTGCTACAAATTTCCTTCCAAGATTTAACCTTTTCGGGATGGCTCTGCCTGATAGCCTGAACATTGGACTGGAAAGCTGCCCCTCACACCAAGGAGACTTCGCACCGTGATTGTCAGACCGCAGGAAAACGCCCGCCTTCGTTGGATCATGCTGAATTCCTCCGAGGCTTCGACGGCAGAGGGAGGAGATATCCTTCAGGGCTTGACCCAGACCCCCAAAACCCTGCCCTGCCGATATTTCTACGACGATCGAGGGTCAGTTCTGTTTGAGCAGATTTGTGATCTGCCCGAGTACTACCCGACCCGTACAGAGCAGGCCATCTTGGCCGATTGTGCCCTGGAGATTGCCCAACTGACCGGTTCCTGCGAACTGGTAGAACTGGGCAGTGGGAGTTCTCGAAAGACCCGCCTGTTACTGGAAGCCTACGATCAGCTGAATGACCAGTTGCAGTACTGCCCGATCGATGTCAGTGCGGGCATGCTCAAGACCACGGCGATCGAGCTGCTGGGGTTGTATCCCAAACTCAAGCTTTGTGGTCTGGCGGGTACCTACGAACAGGCCCTGGCTCAGCTTCCCCCAGCCGAGTTAGAAAACCGTATGTTGATCTTTTTGGGCAGCACGATCGGCAACTTGAACCCTGCGGAATGTGAGCAGTTTTTGACCCTGGTGCAACAGGCCTTACAACCGGGGGAATTTTTCCTGCTGGGGGTAGACCTGCAAAAAGATCCGGCCATCATTGAGGCCGCCTATAACGATGCCCAGGGGGTGACGGCTGCCTTTAACCTGAACCTGCTGAATCATTTGAACCAGCGGTTTGCCGCCAACTTTGACCTGAAGCAATTTCAGCACTCGGCCTTTTACAATACAGACCAGCACCAGATTGAAATGCACCTGCGTAGCCTGACCCAGCAGACCGTGACCTTGGGCAGTCTAGAGTTGCAGATTCAACTGGCCCCGGCAGAAACCATTCGGACGGAAATCTCACGTAAGTTTCATTTGCCGACCCTGATTGCCCTGCTGGAAACCCACGCCTTTGCCCCCCTGCAGGTCTGGACCGACCCTAATGCCTGGTTTGGTCTGTTGCTCTGTCAGCGGCAATGCACTACAACAGAGTGCCCCTGACCCCGGTTTTATGGTTCCCCGGATGGGGGTTGCAGTTGGGGCAGGATGCGATCGCAGCCATAGAGGGTGCCCGCCGCGACGCAGAGGGGGACTGCCAGCAGGTTCAGAAAGGGGATACTGACCAGACCGAGACAGGCCAGACTGAAACTAAAACTGCCCGGCAGGGTGCGGGCAAACAGACCCAGCTTTTTACGGAAGGATAACCGCCGTCGTTCCAGGGGTGGGTCGAGGAAATCCATGCCCACCAGCAGGGAACCCAGAACGACCCAGCCCACACTGGCCACCCCATTTCCCAATACCGGAAAAAATCCCAGAAGTAGCAGGGGCAGGGCGATCACCAGGGACAGGAGCAGCTTTTTGACCTGAAAACTGATCGCTCGCCCGATGTCTCGCAGGGCGGTGGCCGGACTGAAAGGGGCGGTTGGTAAATGGCCGGTATGAATTTGCTCAATCTGCTCTGACAGGTTGCCGTACCAGGGAGCGCCCAGAATGGCCCCAAACTGCACCAGCAAAAAACCGGTGATCAGCAGCAGGGCGATCGCCAGCAACCAGCGCAGCACATCATCTAACCCTGCGGCCAGATTGGGTAGCCAGAAGAGAATTTTGCTGGCCCACTCGGGCAAACTGGCGACCCACTGGGCCGAGGTCAGAGGCAGGGCTGCGGTCCAATCGGTCACCCATTGCCAGAGGGGAGCCACCAGACCGAGATAGAGCCCAACCCCAATCCCAAAGTTCAACAAAATAGGAATCACCACACAGCTCCAGAGCCGGGGATTTTGCCCCAAAATCGTGAGGGCCCACAGGGGGTAAGTAATGCCAGCGATCAGATTACCTGGGATTTTCCCGGCGGGCAAAAGGGCCTCGGAACTTGCTTTTTCAGTCATCGTGGCTGTTGGGGAAATTCGCTTGAAGAAGAATAGGTTGTCCCTTCAGATTAACATTCGGCTTCAACCTTCCAGGGTGGCTATCTTCGCTGCCAGATCGCTACCAAAGGGATACCCTCCGCTTTTCTCGGTTGAAGAGTAAATAACTAAAGTAACAGCGATCGCCTCTCTAATACTTCTGAGGAGCTATGGCAAGTACAAATAATATTTTTTAACATGGCGACATAGGGGAGTGGGCAAAATAGTCGCTATGTCAAGCCCTTTTACCTGGCAATTTGAACAATATAGGGCGAAACCTATGCAAGATAAGCATCCGTCGGAAAATTATCCCTTAGGAAGTGTCAAGCAGGGAATCTGGTTATTTGGCGTGTCTTTCTGGGTATTTGGGATTACCGATCGCAGTATCGCCTCCCTGGCCGATGGCTATCTTTCGGCAATGGATCTGGCCCAACTGGCAACGGCCAGCTTCTTTTTTGTCAGCTGGTTGTTTTTGAAGCCGAAGCAGCCAATGATGGACGAAAATGGGACGGAGCTTTAAGTGTGCTAAGCTACTCCGCTGTCAGGCCCGCGATTAAGCCAGGGATATAGAGTGGCGATTTCACCAATAATGCAAACCCCGTTCTCCCATCTGGGGCAGCCAGATTTCCTGGGGTTGTCGGGGTTGCCTTCAGAGGCGGGAAAATGACGCAAATTCCTGTTTTGACCTTATTAACCGACTTCGGCCTGGAAGATACCTATGTCGGAGTTATGAAAGGCGTGATCGCTCAGATAAATCCACAGGTCAGGGTAATTGACCTGACCCACCAGATCCCTGCTCAAAACGTTGCTCTTGCCCGGTTTGCCCTGATGATGGCCTGCCCCTATTTCCCCAATGGCACAGTGCATCTGGCCGTGGTCGATCCGGGGGTGGGAAGTCAACGACGGCCGATCGCCCTGGCTTTTGGTGCCCCTGGGCAACCCACCGGGTTTCTGGTCGGCCCCGATAATGGCCTGTTTAGCGGTGTTATGAGCCAGAGCCCAGTTACGATGGCTGTGGAGTTAACCAACTCGCTCTACTGGCTTACCCCCCAACCCAGTGCGACGTTCCACGGGCGGGATATTTTTGCTCCTGTGGCGGCCCACCTGGCCAGGGGAGTAGCTCTGACAGACCTGGGTACCCCGATCGCCGTCGATTCCCTGGGGCAACTGGCCTTACCTCCGGTCGAGCAAACCCTCCTGGCAACGGGTGCCCTTCAGGGAACTGGGGTGATCCAGGCGATCGACCATTTTGGCAATCTGATCACGACGATTCCAGCCAGTTTCGTAGCAGGAAACACCTGGGCCGTCAGGGTCGGTCAGAGGATGGTAGCGGGGCAAACTACCTACACCGACTGCCCGGCGGGAGAGCCCCTGGCCCTGATTGGTAGCCATGGTTGGGTAGAAATTGCGATTAATCGAGGCAATGCCCGGCAGCAGTTGGGGGTCAGTCTGGGAGAATTAATTCAGGTCATCGTACCGGCTCCCAAGACAACCCTGCATGGAAAACCCGATTGATTCCCGGCTGCAAAAATCGACCCTCCGGCGCTCTCTGCTAAAAACGCGCCAAGGCCTCTCGCCAGAAGTCTGGCAGGTTCGCAGCCAGATGCTCTGCGATCGCCTGCAGGCCTCAGAGTTATTTACCCGGGCCCAAACCATTCTGGCCTATTGCAGCCTGCGCCAGGAACCTGACCTGTCCTCCCTGTGGCGCTTGCCTAAAACCTGGGGCTTACCCCGCTGTGTCGGCCCATCCCTGCAGTGGCATCACTGGTCTATGGAAGGTTCCCTCCCGCTGCAAAGGGGGGCCTTTGGGATTCAGGAACCCGATCCGGCCTCGCCTCAACTCGCGGCAGACCAGGTAGACCTGATTCTGGTGCCCTGTGTTGCCTGCGATCGCCGGGGCTATCGGTTAGGTTACGGCGGCGGCTTTTACGATCGCCTCCTGAGTTCTGCCCCGTGGCAGGGTAAGCCAGCGATCGGCATCCTATTTGAGTTTGCCTGCCTGCCCGAATTGCCGATCGATCCCTGGGATCAACCCCTGCAGGCAATTTGTACTGAATCGCAACTATTTTTCTGTAATCCGTAGCCCTACTGGCACAAACCCCCGCCGTTTCGGGCACTCTGAGCCACGGGTGCAAGGGGTATAACCATGAATTGTCCGAAACCAGCGGACTGGGCGAGAGTCCGGGCAGAATTTCAACGCATCTGGGGCTATCCAGATTTTCGCTCTCCCCAGGGAGAAATTATCGCCACCCTGCTATCGGGCCGGGATGCCCTGATTATCCTGCCTACGGGCGGGGGCAAATCGATCTGTTTCCAGCTTCCGGCCCTGTTACAAACCGGATTGACCCTGGTGGTGTCGCCTCTGGTGGCGCTGATGGAAAATCAGGTGCAGGAATTGCGGGCCAAACAACTGCCCGCCGCTCTGCTACACAGTGAACTGCCTTCCCGGCAGCGGCAGCAGACCCTCAGGGCCCTAGAACGACAGCAACTCCGTCTGCTTTACCTGTCGCCAGAAACCCTCTTGAGTCCTCCTGTCTGGGAACGCCTCTGTCACCCCAGCCTGAAAATTCAGGGATTAATTTTAGATGAAGCCCATTGTCTGGTGCAGTGGGGAGACAGCTTTCGACCGGCTTATTACCGTCTGGGTGCGGTGCGATCGGCGCTGCTGAACCATAAGCCTGCGGGTAGCCAGATTGCCCTGGCTGCTTTTACCGCCACCGCCGATCCGGCAGCCCAGGCGACGATCCAGCGAGTCTTACAACTCCAGGAACCTGAGGTGTTTCGGCTCAATCCCTACCGGTCTAACCTCAGTCTCAGGGTCGCAACCGTCTGGACTCCCCGCCACCGTAAACAAAAGCTTCTGGGTTATATGCAGGCCCATAGGGGTCAGACAGGCCTCGTCTATGTCCGTACTCGCCAGGACAGCCAGGAACTCTCGGACTGGTTGCGCCAGCAGGGATGGCGCACCGCCGCCTACCACGCCGGGTTAGGCCCGGAAGAGCGCCGGACGATCGAACAGGCATGGCTGGAGGATGATTTGCAGTTTGTCGTTTGTACCTGTGCGTTTGGCATGGGCATCAACAAACCCTCGGTGCGCTGGGTTGTTCACTTTCACTCGCCGCTGCTGCTGTCTGAGTATGTCCAGGAGGTGGGTCGGGCGGGCCGGGATGGCAAACCGGCCAGGGCTTTGACCCTGATCAGCGAACCGACGGGCTGGCTGGACCCGGCGGATAAACAGCGCCGTCAATTTTTTACCCAGCAGGCCCATAAGCAACAGCAGATGGCCGCTGCCCTGCGGAAAAAACTGCCGATTCAGGGAGAGGTAGCTACCATCAACCGGCAATTTCCTGGTGGCGCGATCGCCCTGGCCCTGCTGCATCGAGACAACCAGCTGGAATGGCAGGATCCCTTTCACTACACCATCAGAGCCAACGGTGCTGCTTCCTACCCAGCAAACCCTCAGGCCACCAGGCTGATGATCGACTATTTACGGACTTCAGCCTGCCGCTGGCAGTTTTTGTTGCGGGCTTTTGGGTTTGACCAGGAGGCGGTTCACTTTCGCTGCGGCCACTGTGACAACTGTCGGCCCTAGTTAACCCCGCTTAAACAGAGAAGATAGCTTCTCGCCGACCTGCCCGATCGCCGCCCCGATACCACCGGGAACGATAGCTTTGGGGGGTTCAGCCAGTTGGATCGGCTCATCCTTATATTCTTTCAGGCGATAGCCGTATTCCAGATTGGCCTGGTTCTTTTTCAGGATGGGGAACAGGCGAAAAGCTCCCTTCAGCAGTTCTTCCTGATTGGCATAGACGGCCTGGTTAATCTGGCTGGAGCGTTTGACTGCGATCGCCCCCACCGGATACCAGTTTTTTTGATTTTTAATTCGGATATAGACCTCAAACTCAGGTAGCCCATCCGCTCGCATTTTGTCTAATTTCTTGGCGGCTTCTACCCGTTTCGTCGCTCCTTTAGAAACCTTGGGCGGAGCCGGTGGCTTACCAAATCCGAGGTGATTAGTCATAATGGCCGAAAAAATACTGTAACAAAAGTTTACCTCATTTTCAGAAACTTCTAACCAGTTACTCCGGGAATCAACGGCTCATCCAGAAGATTTTATTTGTGGGGATTAAAAAAATGGGGAATCTTGATCCTGAAAGTGGCAAAAAACACCCCTGGGGAGCAGGCCATTTTACTTAAAGTTTTCCTGAAGATTATCTGGCTCGATCAGCGGCTTTTTCCTTGATTCGAGTCTTCCATTGAGGGATAGTTTGAACCGCTAAGTTCTGATTAGTCAGGGTTTTGAGCTTCTGGTTAGAGAAGATCGCTTCTGTCGGATCGTTCATAAAGTTAACGATCGAAGCTCAAAATTATCAGGAAATCAACCGACAAGTGATGTAGGTTAACTTGTCCCTTGATTTAGGTCACCAATCCGTACCGGATCTTTTTTCTATACTGACTGCGAAGCCGCAAGTTCCTGTATCTCTACGGGTAGCCTGGGTGAAGTAGCAGCCATCTTGGGGGGCAGGCGTTGAATTTTCGAGACAAGGCTACCTGAAACACTCAAGAAACCTTCAACAGAGAAGATTACGGAACTCTAAGCGCTGTTTCCCAGTCTTATCAGGACGGGAACATTATCACTAAAGGGATCTGATCTGGATCTGAACTGAAGCCCACTCTTATCTGGAGCAACTGACGAGCACTATGCCAGCATCATCTTTTTACGCTGAAGCAGAATACAACGAACCCATGTATGCCCAGAGTTTCCAGGCAGGAAATCCGGATGAGGAGCAATCCGTCGATGACCTGATCAGTCTGGAAATGGAGTCTCCAGAGGCTACCAGTTTCCAGCGGGCCAGCCGTCGAACCACTGACCTGGTACGGTTATACCTGCAAGAAATTGGCCGGGTACGGTTGCTGGGTCGGGATGAAGAGGTTTCAGAGGCTCATCGGGTACAGCGTTACATGCGGCTGTTAGAGCTACGCACTGAAGCTGCCCAAAACCAGACAGGTCCGATTCAGCAGTATGTCCAGTTGATTGAAGCCCACGATCGTCTGGCTTCCCATCTGGGGCACCGTCCTTCCTTAGAGCGCTGGGCCCTGGAAGCCGGGGTCACCGTGGCCGACCTGAAGCCGATCGTGGCGGAAGGTAAGCGGCACTGGGCCGAACTGGCCGCGATGCCGATCGCCGATCTGGAGCATATTCAATCGGAAGGGTTGCGGGCTAAAGAACACATGATCAAGGCGAACCTGCGCCTGGTGGTATCCGTGGCCAAAAAATACCAGAACCGGGGCTTAGAGCTGCTGGATCTGATCCAGGAAGGAACCCTGGGGCTGGAGCGGGCCGTAGAAAAATTTGACCCGACCAAGGGTTACCGGTTCAGCACCTACGCTTACTGGTGGATTCGTCAGGGCATCACCCGGGCGATCGCCACCCAGAGCCGCACCATCCGTCTGCCCGTCCACATCACCGAAAAGCTGAACAAGATTAAGAAGGCTCAACGGAAAATCTCCCAGGAAAAAGGGCGAACCGCTTCCATTGAAGATATCGCTCTAGAACTGGAAATGACTCCACCCCAGGTGAGAGAAGTGCTGCTCCGGGTTCCCCGGTCTGTCTCCTTAGAAACCAAGGTCGGTAAAGAAAAAGATACCGAACTGGGTGACCTGCTGGAAACTGAAGAAATTTCTCCAGAAGATACCCTGATGCGGGAAGCCCTGCGCCGGGATCTGCAACAACTCCTGGCGGATCTGACCAGTCGAGAACGGGATGTAATCCAGATGCGGTTTGGCCTGGGGGATGGCCATCCCTACTCCCTGGCCGAAATTGGTCGGGCCCTTGACCTGTCTCGGGAACGGGTACGCCAGATTGAAGCTAAAGCCCTGCAAAAGCTGCGTCAACCCAAACGGCGTAACCGTGTACGGGACTACTTAGAATCCCTCAGTTAACCTCTCCCTCTCTGAACCTGCTACTGAGTGTGACCCCCAACTTCTACTGGAAGGCTGGGGGTTTTCTCGTTCTATGGTGGGATACAGGGGGATAAAACTTCTGCCAGAATTAATCTCAATTGCTAAATGTATTTTCTATGGTTGGTAGGCTCAGGCCATGATTAAGTCCTGGTTGGTAATTGGGGTTGTCACCCTACTGGTAGCCCTGGCCAGTAATGTTTTGAGGCCAAAGGATGTGAAGTGGTTTTTCCGGCTGCGACGACCTCGCTGGCTGGTGTTTGAACCTCTGATTCCAATTATCTGGACAACAATCTTTATCTGCGGTGCCTGGTCTGCCTATATCGTCTGGGAAGCTACCAAAAGTTGGGGCTTGATGGCCTTTTACCTGGCGGTAGAAGTTGCCGTTGTCCTCTATCCTCCAACCACCCTCTGGACTCATAGCCTGAAAGCTGGCACCCTGGTCGGTGGTATTGGATTTCTGCTGGGATTGATTTTGACCCTGGTGGTTCGGCCAATTTCTGGTTGGGCTGCTCTGCTCCTGGTGCCTTACCTGCTCTGGAGTCCGATCGGCACCTACACCACCTGGGCGATGGACAAAATTAATCAGGACATGACGCGGGATGGTGCCGATACCGGCGATCGAGACTCTACCAGAGTTTAGTAGTCGTAGGGATTTTTGGGTTCTGGAATTGGCTTTAAGCTTTTGGCGGCGATCGTCAACTGCCGTTTGCCAGCGATGGTTTCGGTGGTCATCTGACCTTCAATTTCAAACCAGCTGTCCGGTTTATAGGCATCCCGCTTGTTCTCCAGCTTGACCGGTAGCCCGACCGGGTAAACATCGGCCGCACAGCAGGTAATCACAAATCGCGAGATCAGCAAATAGTCTGGTGGAAAGTTGGGGGGATGGATCACAAACCCCTGGACGCGCACTTTTTGACCAGTATAAGCATCGGGTTCGGGGTACACCGTCAGGGTTCTCACCCAGTCGATAATCGATTTATCTTCAGAGTTGCTGGAACCCCGGAAGGCCTGGGGTTTGACCCGGGTGCTGGAAAGGGTATCTGTAATGCCCCGATCGAAGGCGGTTTGACTGGCAAAGGCGCGGGGAGAAATTAACAGACCTAAGATGGCGGTGGCAATCAGCAAAACACTACTCCAGCCCGGGGGAAATAGGGTGAAGTGCTGGCTGTTAGCATCATTCCGAATCTGTCGCCGCGATCGCTGTACCAGGTAATAGGCCCGCCACACCGCTACGCCTATCAGGGCCACCCCGGCCACCACGGTCAGGGCCATGTAATTGGGATGGATCAGCAAATATAATTTGCCGGTCAGCCAGTACTTGAGAAACAAAGCGCCCCAGGCCGCGATCGCTACGACATCCAGCCAGGGAGACAGCTTTTGAAACAGGGTAGGGGAACGGGAAACCATGGAACAAGGATGGGTGAAGAGACAGGAAAAAGCCAGGGTTGAGAGAACTGCTCAACTGATGTAAAGGTTTACGACCAGGGTGAGAATGAAGGTAAACTGGGCCGCCAGGGCCATCAGGTAAAAGATCGCTCTGGCTTTGAAGATTGACATCATCAGGCCAACTCCCTTCAGGTCAATCATTGGTCCAAACACCAGAAAGGCAAGCAGGGAGCCGGTGGTAAAGGTGGAGGCAAAGGAGAGGGCAAAGAAGGAATCTACGGTAGAGCAGATAGAAACCACCGCTGCCAGTAGCATCATGGCCAGGATCGAAGTCACCGGCCCCTGCCCCAGACTGAGAATCACCTCCCGGGGTACAAAGACCTGAAGAATCGCCGCGATCGCACTTCCCAGGACAAGTACACCCCCCAGTTCCCGCAGTTCTTGAACTGTGTTTTCCAGCAGCAGGTTGAGCTTGTAGGCGAGGGGTTTACCCGCCGTATTGGCCGCTACCATGGTGGCCTGAAACTCGGTGCTATCCATGCGAACGGGGCCGCCAGCCTGGCCTAAAAAGTAGGTGCCCGATTGCAGCAGGGGAGAACTTTCGGCCTGCTCGCTGCCCTTGCCAGCTTTGATGGCTGGTTGGGGGATGGGCATGGCCCTGGTTACCTGGGGTTGCAGGAGAGGACGCAGGTCGGCCTGGGCACTAAATACCCAGCCGATAATGGTGGCGATCGTCAGGGAAAAGCCGACCCGCAAAAATACGACTTCTGGCTGGTCACGAAAGGCGGTCCAGGTGGCCCAAAAGACGATCGGGTTAATCGTCGGGGCTGCCAGCAAAAAGCCGATGGCCACGGAGGCCGGAGCCCCCTGCATTAACAACCGGCGGGCTACGGGCACATTGCCACACTCACAGACCGGAAATAAGAACCCCACGCAGCTACCGGCAAAGGCTCCCAACAGGGGATGTTTGGGCATCCATTTGACCAGGGTCTGTTCATCCACGAAGAACAGTAACAGGCCAGAGAACAACACCCCCAACAACAGGAAGGGAACTGCTTCCACCAGCAAACTGAGAAATAGAGTGAAAGCGCTATTGAGCTGGGTCCAATTCATCCGTTTCTCCGGGGAGCCGTTTGAGTCACTCACCCTTTATATCAGTAGAGCGCCATGGTTAGCTGCTTGCGATAGTTCTTTGTAAGAGGATGGTCATCTCCCAGCAGGTCAAATAAAGCCAGCATGGCTTTTCTGGCTCCATCCTGACGGTATTTGCGATCGCGGGAGACGATGGCCAGAAACCCCTGGAAAGCCGTGCTGTAGTCTTCCTGTAAAGCCGCCTGGGCGGCCTGCTGAAACTGGCGATCGAGGTCGCTTTCTGGTGCGATCAGCAGGGCTTGCTTGAACGCAATTAAAGCCTTCAGACCCTTAGCCCGGGCGAAGTATTCTTTTTCTGATTCCTGGATCGGGGCCAGAACCGCCTCCGCCAGGGCTGGCTGATCGGTTTCAAGGTAAAAATTGGCCGCTTCTAAGATTAAGCCGCGATTATCTGGATACTGGCGCAACAGGTCTGCCAGCTCAGCCTCAGCCGCCTGCAGATTGCCCTGGGATGCTTTGGCATAAATTTGCTCCAGGGCCTGATCTAACCCGGAAGTGAGCTGGAGTTGGGCCATCAGTTGTCGCAATTGGGGTTCGGGTAAGACTCCGACAAACCCCGGATTGACTGCTCCATCTACCACGATGCGAACATCGGGTACGCCTTCGACTCCATAATCCTGGGCCAGGTCGGGGCTGGCATCGATGTCTACCTTCGCCAGGACAAAATCATATTCTTGAGCCAGCTTTTCCAGCATGGGTTTGAGCATCTGGCAGGGGCCACACCACTGGGCAAAGAAATCTACCAGAACTGGCTTGTCGTAGGACTTTTCCAGGACTTCTGTGGCAAAGTTGTCGCGCTTAACAACGATCGATTCACCCATGGCGGTTCACTTTAGCGGATTGGCAGATAGGGGCAATAACGGGGATTCATTATAAAAGGCAGGGACAGCATCAACCTGACGATCGCTGGTTTTGTTTAAGGAGCCGATGAAATCTCCCAACTTCATAAAAATTATGGAAAAACCGTAGGTTTTATCTACCTGATTCTCAGGTATTTAGAAGTGCCAGATTGGGATATTTTGTACCCACTCGGGGGCTAGATTGGACAAAAATATCAAGATCCTCTCACTGTCATCCCAGGGAATTTAGACTGTTTTAATTCAACTGTTTTTAGCCAGGTCATCCTCAAAAGAGTAGATTGGTTCGTCCTAAATAGGGATTGCTTTCCGGCCTGAATTTCAGACAAAAAATGTAACAACTTAAGAGCTATCCCTAATAGTAAATTCCTCCCAATTAAACGAATGGTATCACTGGAATTTCGGTAAATTTAGCGATCGTGGCGACCATCCTAACTCTTTAGAACCTCTATCAGGAAAGGCTTTTGCTATTTGTTAAATGAATATAATGTAGTTTGTCAAATAAAGGTAAACTTTGGTTTCGTGGGGTTGATCTGGGGTTGGGCTTTGCTATTGTAGTAATTGAGGCTACCGAGCTTCCCTGGCAGATAAACAGCCAAGTTCAAGTTAGTTAAGAGGTAAAAAGAGCTGTTTTATTTAACATCTGTCTCGTCAAAACACAACGGCATCCAAGCAGAAACTTGATATTTCCTCAGCTAAAAAGATAGGGAGCTACGATACTGATTGTTAGAAAACGGTCATAGGGTGTTCAATCAGTTCGTCTCTAGATAAAATAAGCCAGAAGAGGAGATCACTCAGGGAGTAAGGACTTTGGGTGCCGTTGTTGTTTTAAACCTGACGAGGCAAACCAGAAGATGGCTATTATTGCTCTGAAAGCCTGGTATTTGCAGGAATATGAGCCGATTAAAGAACTGCAAAAGCGTCCCCACGATTTACGCCTGAACCAGAATAGTTTGTTGAAGTCGGGGCTGCGGGCCGATTTCTTGGATGACAGCGAAGAGGTCAAAAAGTCGGTCTGGTTTCAACGCTACCTGCAGGGAGAAATTGTCGAGTTTTACATCGAAGGGAGTGGGGGTTATGCCATCGCTAACCTGGATATCTCCAGCCATGAGATCTATTTCACTAAACAAGATCTGATGGCTAACCTGGAGCCTACGATCTTTCTTTGTTATCAAACCGAGTTTTCTGACTCCAGCGATTTTTTGCGGGAAGAGTTAAATGCTTTAATTACCAGGCTCAACCCCAAGGCGCGCCTGCCCTTAAGCCTCAAAGAATCCCATCGCTTAACCGATGGGCCAACCAAATTGAGTAGCAGCCTGATGCGATCGATCCGTCAAAGTCTTTTGTTCATCGCAGATACAACGGCTATTACCCAGACTACAGGGGCCGTCAACCAGCTGATTCCCAGCCCCAATGTCTGTGTTGAAGTGGGCTACGCCCTGCAGGCAAAACGGCCCGAACAGATTTTGCTGGCCCAGATGGAACGGCCCGATTTCCCGGGGCAATTTCCCTTCGATTTGCCCAGCCAAAACCGCCTGGTATTTCGGGATCAGACCCAATTGCACAAGTTGCTCCCGGGGTTAGTGCAGACCCATTTGCAACGGTTTAATTTATTTTGAGTCGGCTTTTTCGGCCAGCAACCATCTGCTCCGGTTGGGCTTCCTCCAGTCGGGTGAGCAAGGCGGGGGATGTGAAGGCAGGTCGCGATCGCGTACCTTACTTGCTTGAAGATGAGAGTCAGTAACAACACTTCCATCACCCGTGGAGGGCAGCCTCGAACCAGTCGCCGAACAAGTCACTGGTTTGGCCGTGGAACTGCCTTCTGCGGTTTTTTCTAGGGTTTTTCTAACTTGAGATGATGGCTCTGAATGTTGGGGCAGATACGATCCAGAGCCTGTTCTCGCGGTGGATGTTCTTGCCAACCCGACAGAAGATTTTGCAGTTCTGATCTCAGGGTTTCCAGGGCGGCGATCTGCTGACTGATAGCTGCCACTTTTTCTTCTAAATGGTGTTTGACTTCCCCACAGGGGAGTTGCCCCTGGTCATGAACCCGCAGAATCTCACTAATTTCGTTGAGAGATAGCCCCAGGGCCTGGGCCCGTTTGATAAAAGCCAGTCGTTCCACCACCCGGGGACTGAAGAGACGGTAGCCTGTATGCGATCGCACGACCGTGGGACTGAGCAGGCCGATTTCTTCGTAGTAGCGGACTGTCTTAATAGATAGACCACTGTTACTCGCAACTTCGCCAATTTTAAGCAAAGATTCTACGATCGGTAGGTTCATTGGCAACGGTAGAACAACGGCACGATCAGGAGCGGGGAGGTTGTTTCTTGGCCACGCTGAGGTTGGGCAGACTGGGGCGGGAAGACTGCTCGGGCAGCAGCAAAACTGATTTTTGTCTGACTTCCGTCAGTCCCTGGTATTGTCCTAAACGCCAGCGCAACGCCAGGGTCAGACCGATGGCCCCCAGGCCAAAGGCCAGCAAAGACCAGTGTGCGCTCAGGCCACCCAGGGCAATGTCTACGGTACCGGCAGTCACAACCAGGGCAACGGCGGGTTCTCGACGGTAAAAGGATTTAATCAGTCTAATCAAACCGGGGTTCATGAGGGAGTCAATACTCGATCGCCACTACTTTTGATTTTAAGCGGTGCCGTTCCGATCTGCGGCAGGTTCAATCTGAGCTAGTAGCAAGGAGATAACTGGCTAATTCCCTTTGTCTAAAGCTTTTCTGGCCTTTCGTAGGGATGTCATGGCAGGGCAATTTGGTTAATCAGTGGGTTCAGAATGATTCAATATTTGGATTGGATAAGTCTAAATACTTATTAACCTGCAGAAATATTCGTGATGCAAAGTTTATGCAGTTTTCCAATTGCTTAGAATCGAAGTGTCTTTATTTAGTAGACGATGAAATAATCAGCATATGCCAAACCACAAGGTCATTGTAAGCGGAGAGTTCCATACCCACCAGATCTTATGGGGATATGCAACTCTAATGAGAGATCTTCGTATTGAAAATCAAGATAGAGATGCGTATGTTGATGTTGAGGAAGCTCTTGTATGTTCGATGCTCCTGAATCTCGCTTTTGCAATAGAGGCTCATGCAAACTATCTGCTAGAGGCTGTATGTCCGACGGAGTATAGGGATGAGAGAAACTTCTTTTCGAAAGGCGAGTATAGAGGAACTCCTGGTAAGTTATATTTTCTTGCAAAAAACTTAAACGTCCCTGTAAAGACGGGACATAGACCGTTTCAGACTGTTAAAGAGTTATTCCAGTGGAGAAATCTGATAGCTCATGGCCGGATGGAACGCCAAGAAAAAGAGATTGAGTGTACTGATTCAAACAAAGTGCCACTGCCAGAATCGAAAATAGTGAATGTTTGCAAAGCCCCTTGGGTAGGTCGCGTTGTTGAAGATTCTCAAGAGCTATGTTCTAGCTTGCAAAGAGCTGCTTACGATAAAAAAGTAAAAGGAATTCTCGTTCCTAAAGCGTTTTCAGGTTTTCTTGGTACAAGGGGAATTCAAATTATTTAGTAAGCTTTGAGCGTTGCAGGCTAACAAACCCATGCGCACCGTCTATCGAGAAGTTGTTGTCCGGAGCTCTTAATATGTTCTGCTCTAGGTAGGTGGGATCATTAGAAGAGTAACTTTCAGGAGAATTGTAAGGGAATGTAATTCTGTCTGAAGATTTATGGAGAATCAATGACTTTTCAGTAGTAATACCCTATTTTTGAATTGTGAGTTGTTCATGTTATAAAAACCGCCAGCTAATTAGGTGATAAAAGGCTGGTTTATAAAAGAAAGGCCCGGGCTGTTTCAGTCTGGGCTAATTTTATGGTCAGAGCCTTCCGTCAAGCTTGGGCAGTGGTTCTGTCAGGAGCAGTTCCCTGGTGGCAGATCTGATTACACTGAAATAAGTTGTATTTAAGATTTGTCCAGATGGTTTTGCGGACACTGATTGCACTGTTTCTGGCTGGTTTATTTGCGCTTTGTCAGCCTTTTCAGGCTGGAGCCGCCCCGACGGGAGCAAAGTTTTCTCAGCAGTACACGCCTCCCCTTTCCTATAGCAATGCAGAGCTGGCCGGGCAAGATTTTACGGGCCAGACCCTGCGGGTTGCCGAGTTTTCTAATGCCAATTTGAATCGGGCCAATTTCACTCAGGCGGATCTGCAGGGAGCGGTATTTAGTGCCTCAACCATGACTGAAACCAGTCTTCAGGGGGCCGATTTAACCCAGGCCATGCTGGATCAGATCAAGTTGTCGAAAGTAGACCTGCGGGATGCGATTCTGGTAGATGCGATGCTGCTCCGGACAGTATTTGACGATGTCAAAATTAGTGGCACCGACTTTACCGGGGCAATGCTCGATCGCGTCCAGATTCGAGAACTCTGCCAGATTGCGGAGGGAGTTAACTCCAGAACCCATGTCTCGACCAGAGAATCTCTGGGGTGTCCCTGAATTCTGGTTTTTCAAGTGATTTTTTATTGTTAACGGTAGTAATGATTAAGCGAGTTGGGGTAATTGGTGGTGGGCAACTGGCCTGGATGATGGGGGCTGCAGCCGAGACGTTGCAGCTTGAACTGGTAGTACAAACTCCCTCCCAGAATGATCCGGCGGTGAGGATCGCCAGCGATCGCCTGCTGGCATCGGTGGATGATGCCAGTGCTACGGCCCAGATGGCCACCCAGGTAGAGGTAGTGACCTTTGAGAATGAGTTTGTCAACTTAGAGGCGCTCTCCCTGCTGGCCAACCAGGGAGTGTGTTTTTACCCGCGTCTGCAATCCCTGGGGCCCTTGCTGGATAAGTACGTACAGCGGTGTTACCTGCGAGATCTGGGATTGCCTTCGCCGACCTTTTTTGCTCTGGAAGAACCCCACCCCCCGATCGAGTTTCCGCTGGTTCTGAAAACTCGCCGCCATGGTTACGACGGCCAGGGTACCTGGATTATTCGGAATCAGGCCGACCTGGAAGCAACCCTGGCGAAACTGGGTGACCGTCCCCTGCTGGTCGAAGAGTTTGTTCCCTTTGAGCGGGAACTGGCGGCGATCGCAGCTCGCTCTGCCCAGGGGGAAATCGCCCTTTACCCAATTGTCGAAACCCAGCAGGTAGACCAGGTCTGTCGTCGGGTATTTGCTCCGGCGGCGGTTTCTGCGGCGGTAGCCCAGACCGTAGAAGACATTGCCCGCACCCTGTTGACCAGCCTGGATGTCGTGGGAGTGTTTGGAATTGAATTATTTTTGACCGGCGACGGTAGGGTGCTGGTAAATGAAATTGCCCCACGGGTGCATAACTCGGGCCACTTCACTCTGGATGCCTGTGCCACCTCGCAATTCGAGCAGCACTTGCGGGCCGTTTCTGGGCTGTCCCTGGGCAGTCCGGCGATGCAGGTACCCGCCGCCGTGATGGTGAATTTGCTTGGCTATGAGCATTCCACCAGCGATTACCAGGCCAAACGGCAGCGCTTAGGTGCTATTCCCCGGGCTTACCTGCACTGGTATGGCAAGGGAGAAGCCCGTCCTGGCCGCAAGCTGGGTCATGTGACGGTGCTGCTGGATCATGACTCTCAGACGGCCAGACAGGAGATTGTCCGGGAAATTGAAGAAATCTGGTATTCCTAGACAGGATTCTGGGCTTCCATCTAGAGGCCAATTTGAAAATTGACACTGAGACAGATTTACAAACCCTGAAAAAGGATGTAACTTATACTCAAGTGTGAGGAGCAAATTAAAGAAACCCCTGGAGTCGAAACACGGACAGACGCCCAGGGGTTTCTTCTTTTCATAGAAATTTTGGCCAGATGCGGGGCTCTATGCCTTTTCCTGGCGGAAACTTTTTACCTCAGGTTCATGCCTGATCTGGAATAGAAAAATCGGGCTGGGCAAACAGGTTGGCATCCAGGTAGCTGACCCGGGCGAAGGGGTTGAGGGCTGCCAAGACCTGATGCCCATAATTACGATGAACCACCCGGCTGTCTAGCAGGGCTACTACCCCCTGAGACTCTCGTACCGGAGCGATCGCCCGTTGCAGTTCGCTCAGGGCTTCCGGCAGGAGATAGAGACGGAACCAGTCCTGGCGCAGTTGCTTGTAGTAGGCAACCTTGCCGGCAACGAGGGGATTTTCCAGGGAAGGAATGGGCAGGGTGGCGACTACGATCAGACTGGGAGCGGGCAAAACGGGCTGATGTTCGCGCCAGAAGTCCCAACCGGTTACCAGAATCCCGTTTTCCTCCAGGCAGGTGCGTTCGACCTGTACCCGAGAACCAAACTCTGAGGCCAGCACAGAGCCAACCTGGGCTTTCAGGGGAACATCCCCAACCAGCAAGACCGTTAGACCCTGGTTACCCGCGCTAACTCGAAGCAGGGTATGCATCTCGGCCAGTAATGCCCGCTGAAACTCGGGAGTATTGGGCATGGGCAGGCGTTCGGGCAGGTACAACTGAATCAGCTCATCCTGGCGATCGGAGGCAAACTTGAGGCAGGTCAGATCGCCTAACCCCAGGCGCTGGCGATAAACCGTGGCTTCGGCCTCCAGATCGAGAGCCCCCCCGACCAGCACGATCGGTTGTTGCAGCCAGATGGGCCGCAGAGTTGAGGCGACTTCCACCGGGCCGCAATGCAGGGAAAATTGCCCCTGGCGGCGGTTGATTGGGGCCCAGATCAGCCGCTCGGTCATTTCAAAGGCAGACTTAAACTCCTGCCAGACGGAGGGTAGACAGGTTTCCAGGCGCTGCAACAGATCTTCCAGGACGCGCCGTTCAAAGGTTTCAATCAGACAACACTCGTAGGGGTTGGCTGGCCGTTGAAAGATCGATTTTGTCAGTTGTACCCGGGCATCCCGGATGTTTTCTACCAGATCGGGGCAGGCCAGCATCAGTTGATCCCAATCGGCGGGCTGGAGAGAGGCAGTGAGTACCTGATTGGTCCAGGTTTCGAGTTCATCTACCCCATCAAACAGGGTCGGAATCTGGTCGGGGAAGCGTCCCTGCTGAAGCAATCGATCGCTCAGCCAGGCTTCTGGGGTGGTCAACAGTAACCCCTGAAACCCCGCCTCTGGGAAGCGATCGCCGGTACGAATTGGCTTGCTGGTAGGGATCCATTGCCCCAATTGGGGAATTTCGACCATGAGTAACCGTTGGTGAATCGCCTCTGGTGCTACTAAAATTACTGGCCCCTGCCACATCAGGATCGGCACCAGATAGCTAAGGCGGTAGCGTCCCTGGTAACGAGATAGAGCATCGGTCTGCATTAAGGCGCTCCGCCCCAGCCGCAAAGCCCGAGCGACCAATCGTGCCATCGTCAGATGGTGCGACCAGTAAAGGGTTCCCTGTTGCCTCAGGAAAGCCCGGAGGTGCTGGTGGACTTCGACCTCGATCACAGATGGCGAACTCATACGGGTTGAATGACTTTCATTCTGACACACATATCAGGGTGTCCACGAACTATTCGCCCCATTGCTTTGAGTAGTCAGCTGTTTGAGTCGTTAAGTTAAATTGTCTAGTTATGCCTCTGCCAGATGAAACCCCTGGATAAATTCCAACAGGGTTTCCAGGGCTTGAAGCGGATGGGGTTGGGTGGAGACGATGACGATCGGGAGGGCCGGGTCGCTGTTTTCCACAATTCGCTTGCCGAACATGGGATGCACATAGATGCTCAGGGTCTGGTTACTGGAGTTAACCAGGGAGGTGCGGGTGGGAGTTTGAAAGAACCGCAATTTTTCCAGGGTTTTAGCCACGGTGGCAGGTAATCGGAGTTCCTGGCAACGGGTTACGGTTTCCTGAATCAGGGCTGAAACTGCCTGAAATCGTTCTGGGTCGCCCAGGCTGATCTCGATATCGGAGGATTGCAACAGTTCTAGCAGGGCGATCGTGTGTTTATGGGTACTGGCTGCATCCTTAAAGGGCAGAATAGCGGCGTAGGCGACCAGAAATAGCTGGTCATCGTTCTCCATTTCAAAGGTCAGGGTTGTCCGTCGCCGACCGACCTGAATATTGGGAGGAGCAAATTTCAGCTTAAATTGCTGCTCCATATAGCGGTAGGTGGCGGCCAGGGCATAGTGGGTGTCATGGTCGAGCTTGTCATCGACAATGATCTGCACCGTGGGAGGCGCTTCATGAAAGAAGGTTTTCAGATCCTCTGGGGTAAACCGGTAAATATTGCTCTGATCGCCGTTGGGGCTGAGGTCGATCCATTCGCAGAGAATGCCTTCGGTCTTAACCCCAAACCGTAACACCCCATACAATTTGGCTCCAGTCAGGGTGGCTCCACTCAGGTCAGCGGCGGCCCAATCCACCCCAATCAGGTTGGCCCGGGTTAAATCGACATGCACCAGGGTCGTACCTAACAGGTTAGCGTTACTCAGATTGGCTCCAGTCAGGTTAGCTCCACTCAGACGGGCCCCACTCAGGTCGGCCCAACTCAGGTCAGCCCCGCTCAGGTCGGCCCAGCGGAGATTGGCTCCACTCAAATTGGCTCCCCGCAGATTGGTTCGACTGAGATTGGCCTGCCGCAGTTCGGTATTGCTCAGATCGGCCCCACTGAAGTCAGAACTGCTCAGGTCGGTGCCATGCAAATTGGCCTGGGTCAGGTTGGCCCCCGTAAAGGTGGTCCATTTCAGGTCTGCCCGACTCAAATTGGCCTGGGTCAGGTTGGTGCTGCGTAGTTTGGCATCTTTCAAATCTGCGCCACTGAAATTAGCCCGACTCAGGTTGGCCCCACTCAGTTCGGCCCGGGTCAGTTCGGCTCGTACCAGAGAAGCCTGACTCATCTCACAGCCGCTCAGATCGGCCAGGGTGAGGTTAGCTACGTTCAACACCGCTGCATTCAGATTGGCTTTACTGAGATTGGCTCCACTAAGTTTGGCAACGTTGAGTTTGGCACTGCTGAAGTTGGCTTCGCTCAGGTTGGCTCCGCTCAGGTTGGCCACACTCAGGTTGGCATTACTGAGGTCTGCTTTGCTGAGATTGGCTCCGCTCAAGTTGGCTTCATTCAGATTGGCCCCTGCAAAACTCCGCTCTCCGCTGGCATATTGACTCAGTACATCCTCAGCTTTCATTCAAACTCACCCTTAACTGTGACTTTTTCAGGCTTTTGTTAAAAAACCATCGCTTCATGGCCAACTTGCACCAGAATTAGCCCAGAACTGGAGACACGATCGCAGCATGAATATTGGCATTGTAGGACTGGGATTGATTGGTGGATCACTGGGACTGGATCTGAGGGCTGAGGGGCATCGGGTTTTGGGGGTGAGTCGCAAGGCGCACACCTGTGAACGGGCGATCGCCCGTGGGATTGCTGATCAGGCCAGTGTCGATCCGAGTCTCCTGCAGACTGCTGACCTGATCTTTGTATGCACTCCCCTGGGGGTGATGGAAGCGACCATCAAAGAACTTGTGCCTTACCTACAGGCTGACACAGTATTGACCGATGTGGGATCGGTGAAGGGTTGGGTTGTTGATGCCATTACCCCGCTCTGGCCCAACTTTGTCGGGGGGCATCCGATGGCGGGTACGGCAGAAAGCGGTGTAGAAGCAGCCCAACCCCATTTGTTTGTCAATGCTCCCTATGTGCTGACTCCGACCTCAACCACCCCGGACTGGGCGGTGCAACGGGTGGAAGAGGTGATTCGTCCCCTGCAAACCCGTCTCTATTACTGCCAGCCAGAAGTCCACGATCGGGCGGTGGCCTGGATCTCCCATCTACCGGTGATGACCAGCGCCAGCCTGATTGCCGCCTGTCTGCAGGAGTCTGATCCGGCGGTGCTAGACCTGGCCCAGAAGTTAGCCAGCTCCGGGTTTCGAGATACCAGCCGGGTGGGGGGAGGAAATCCCGAGTTGGGGGTGATGATGGCCCGCTATAACCGGGGAGCGTTGCTGCGATCGCTCTACACCTATCGGCAACAACTGGATCGGGTGATTGCTCAAATTGAGGCGGAAGGCTGGGAGGGGCTGGAAGTCGATTTACAAAAAACTCAGCAGGCCCGCCCAAAATTTGTGGAATGAGGTTTGTGGAGTAAGGTCGATCGCTGCGGTTCCCCTTATGTCAAGAACTCAGCACTTTCCCGGAAGGGAGGGCCAAAGCCTTTAGCAATCAGAAGTCTGAGGAATTGAACAAAATTCTTTTTGTAAAGTTCATGAAAGAATCGCATATTAATTATGCTTTTTCTTCATGAACTGCAACATTTGGTAACTATCTATACGAATTTCATCTTTCCACAAGCTTACCTTAACTTCAACGACGCACGAAGTTAGTTCTCTGGTTGAAGTTGCAATAATTCTTAGCCAACCTAGCCGTCGTGGTCATTCCACTACTGCTTTATGCAGTCCGGAGAAAGCACATTATGACCAGCACAGTTCCAGCGGCAGCGACGCAAAACAAGTTTGAAAAATTCAAGGCAGAGAAGGACGGTCTGGCGGTCAAGACCCAACTGGAAGAATTTGCCCGGATTGGCTGGGAAGCGATGGATGAAACCGATCGCGACCATCGCCTCAAGTGGATGGGAGTGTTCTTCCGTCCGGTAACTCCCGGTAAATTCATGTTGCGGATGCGCCTGCCCAGTGGCATTCTCACCAGTGGGCAAATGCGGGTGTTGTCGGAGGTTGTCCAGCGCTACGGCGAGGACGGCAGTGCCGACATCACGACCCGGCAAAATTTGCAATTGCGGGGGATTCGGCTGGAAGATATTCCTGATATCTTCCGGCGGTTTGAGCAGGCAGGTCTGACCAGCATTCAGTCGGGGATGGATAACGTCCGCAACATTACCGGTTCTCCCGTAGCTGGGATTGATGCCGATGAGTTGATTGACACTCGTGGGCTGATTCGCAAAGTGCAGGATATGCTCACCAACAATGGGGATGGCAATCCGACCTTTACCAACCTGCCCCGCAAATTCAATATTGCGATCGCCGGCTGCCGTGACAACTCAGTTCATGCTGAGATTAACGATGTGGCCTTTGTGCCTGCCTACAAAAACGACACCCTTGGGTTCAATGTCCTGGTGGGTGGGTTTTTCTCGGCCAAGCGCTGTGCGGCGGCGATTCCGATGGATGTCTGGGTCGATCCACGGGATGTGGTAGCTCTCTGTGAGGCCATTCTTCTGGTCTACCGCAACCATGGCTTACGGGCTAATCGCCAGAAAGCTCGGTTGATGTGGTTGCTGGATGAATGGGGCGTAGAAAAGTTTCGCGCCGAGGTAGAAAAGCAGTTGGGTTACCCCCTGCAGTCTGCCGCTCCCAGGGACGAAATTCTTTGGGACAAGCGAGATCACATTGGCATCCATGCCCAGAAGCAACCGGGGTTGAACTATGTCGGGTTGCACATTCCCGTCGGTCGTCTCTACGCCCAGGATATGTTTGACCTGGCCCGGATGGCCGATGTCTACGGCAGCGGTGAGTTGCGGCTGACCGTTGAACAGAACGTAATTATCCCCAATGTGCCCGATTCCCGGCTGGCCCCCTTGCTGAAGGAGCCATTACTGGAAAGGTTCTCTGCCGATCCGGGAGTTCTTTCCCGGGGTCTGGTGTCCTGTACCGGTGCTCAGTTTTGCAACTTTGCCCTGATCGAAACCAAGAATCGGGCAACAGAGTTGATCCGGGAACTGGAGGCAGAACTGGAGTTGTCTCGTCCGGTGCGAATTCACTGGACGGGTTGTCCCAACTCCTGTGGTCAACCCCAGGTGGCAGACATTGGCTTGATGGGCACGAAGGTTCGCAAAGATGGTCAGACCGTAGAAGGTACTGACATCTATATGGGGGGCAAGGTTGGTAAGCATGCCCAACTGGGAGAATGCATCCGAAAGAGCGTGCCCTGTTCTGACCTGAAGCAGGTTTTGAGCGAGTTACTGATCCAGCACTTTGATGCTCGCCCCCGTCCCAAGTTTGTGACAAATGCCTGATTTGTTGCAGCAGAGGCTTTTCTAGAAAGCTTCGCGATCGCTCGGTTTACGCTTCTCACTCGACTTAACTACTGATACTGGAAACTAAGGAGCTATGACGAATCTTTCTCGGCGCAAGTTTATTTTCACCGCTGGTGCAACGGCTGCCGGTACTTTACTGGCTCACGGCTGTAGCTCCGGGCCTTCCAGCACGGCTTCTAATTCCGGTTCTTCTCCCAATGCTACTCCCGCTGTTAACGTCGCGGCCGGTGATGCCCCGGAAGTCACAACCGCCAAGCTGGGTTTCATTGCCCTGACCGACAGTGCCCCCCTGATCATCGCTAAAGAAAAGGGCTTTTTTGAAAAGTACGGCATGAAAGATGTGCAGGTGACGAAACAAACCTCCTGGGCCGTTACCCGAGACAACCTGGAACTGGGCAGTGAGAAGGGCGGTATTGATGGAGCCCATATTCTCACGCCGATGCCGTACTTTATGTCCCTGGGAACCATCACCAAGGGTAACAAGCCTGTACCGATGTACATTCTGGCCCGGTTGAATACCGATGGTCAGGGCATCTCTTTGTCTAATGACTACAAAGATCTGCAGATTACCGCTAAGGCCGATGCCCTGAAAGCCAAGGTAGAAGCAGCCAAGGCAGCCGGTAAGAAATTTAAGTGTGCCATGACCTTCCCCGGTGGTACCCACGACCTGTGGATTCGCTACTGGCTGGCCGGCAATGGAATTAACCCTGAAACCGACGTTGACATTGTGGTAATTCCGCCGCCCCAGATGGTAGCCAACATGGAAACCAAGACCATGGATGCCTTCTGTGTCGGTGAGCCCTGGAACGAGCGCCTGGTGAATAAGAAGTTGGGCTTTAGTGCGGTGACCACTGGTGAACTCTGGGCCAACCACCCCGAAAAAGCTTTCACCATGCGGGCCGACTGGGTCGATAAGCATCCCAAGGCCGCCAAGGCTATGCTGATGGCGGTTCAGGAAGCCCAGATCTGGTGCGACAAAGATGAGAACAAAGAAGAGATGTGCAAGATCGTCTCGGCAGACAAGTACATCAAAGCTCCGGCCTCAGATATCCTGGCCCGGGCTAAGGGTAACTTTAACTTTGGAGACGGCGGTCGCAAGGTCGAAAATAGCCCACTGCTGATGAAGTTCTGGCGGGAAGATGCTTCTTACCCCTTCAAGAGCCATGACACCTGGTTTATGGCAGAAAATATCCGCTGGGGCAAACTCCCTGGCGATACGGATCTGAAGAAACTGGTGTCCCAGGTCAACCGGGATGACCTCTGGCAGGAAGCCGCTAAGACGATCGGTCAGGCTGCTGCTATTCCTAAGGATCCGGCTTCTCGGGGTGTCGAAACCTTCTTTGACGGTGTCAAGTTTGACCCGGCCGATCCCCAGGCTTACCTCAAAGACCTCAAGATCAAAAAGGCTTAAGCCTGACTGGGGACGTTCTCTGGAACGTCCCCAGAAATCCACAGAATTCAACGGTTTGCCGCCAGGCCGTAACAAATTAAGCAAAACTTCTGGCCCAAACCTTCTAAGTTAAAGAACAAAAATCCCTTCCCCTACTCTTCTCCTCGGCAGCCATCCTAAGGAATTCCGGTATGACTATCAACTCAACGCTTCGTGCACCTTCCCTGCCCAAAATTGACTTTGGTAAAACGGCCAAGCTACTCATTCCACCGGTCATTTGCATTACTGCTACGTTGCTTGTCTGGCAACTCCTCTGTCTCAATCCGGAAGGCCAGATGCCCGGCCCCTGGAAGGTCTTAACCGAAACCTGGACGTTGATCACCGAACCTTTCTTTGATAACGGGGGAACCGACAAGGGGTTGGGTTGGCAAATGTTGATCAGTCTACAACGGGTGGCGATTGGCTACGCTCTGGCGGCGATCGTTGGGATTACTACCGGGTTTATTCTGGGCACCAGTACCTTTATCCGGCGCGGGTTCGATCCCCTGGTGCAGGTGCTACGGACTGTACCTCCCCTGGCCTGGTTGCCGATTTCCCTGGGGATTTTTCAGGACAATGATCCGGCGGCGATCTTTGTTATTTTCATCACGGCAGTCTGGCCGATCCTGATCAACACTGCCGTTGGAGCACAACAGATTCCCCAGGACTACAACAACGTGGCCAAGGTGTTGAAACTCTCCCGTTCTGAGTACTTCCTGAATATTCTGGTGCCTTCTACGGTGCCCTACGTGTTTACCGGTTTGCGAATTGGGGTAGGTCTGGCCTGGTTGGCCATCGTGGCTGCAGAGATGCTCAAGTCTGAAGGGGGCATTGGTTTCTTCATCTGGGATTCTTACAACAGTGGTGGCAGTGAAGGAATGAGTGAAATCATTCTGGCCGTGATTTATGTCGGAATTGTGGGTCTGATTCTGGATCGACTGGTCGGCTTTATCGGCTCTCTGATTGTTTCCGATAAGTAGGGCTGTCCTTAATTTCCCTCCTATTCCTGTCTCAAAAGGTTGCTGTCATGTCTGTATTTGTCGGAATTGACCATATCGATAAGGTATATCCCCTGGCCAATGGTGGCAGCTATACGGCCCTGAAGAATGTGGATCTGAAGATCCGACAGGGCGAATTTGTCTCCCTGATTGGGCATTCGGGTTGTGGTAAGTCTACCCTGCTGAATATTGTGGCTGGCCTGGAACAGCCGACCGTCGGTGGGGTGGTGCTGGAGGGTCGCCAGGTAAAAGAACCCGGCCCCGATCGCATGATGGTATTTCAGAACTATTCTCTACTGCCCTGGAAGACCGTTCAGCAAAATATTTCCCTGGCCGTGGACAAGGTGCTGAGCCATCTGCCGAAGGCTGAACGGACTGCCATCATTGAGCATCATATTGACCTGGTAGGGCTGCGCCATGCCGCCCATAAAAAACCGGCCCATCTCTCGGGGGGGATGAAGCAACGGGTCGCCATTGCCCGCGCCCTGGCGATTCGACCCAAGCTGTTATTGCTGGATGAACCCTTTGGGGCCCTGGATGCCCTGACCCGGGGTAACCTGCAGGATCAGCTGATGAAGATCTGCGAAGAAAGCCAGGTCACCTGTTTGATGGTGACCCACGATGTGGATGAGGCTTTGCTGCTCTCCGATCGCATCGTGATGATGACGAATGGCCCCGAGGCCCATATCGGCCAGATCTTAGAGGTGCCGGTTCCCCGACCCCGCAAGCGGCTGGAAGTAGTCAACCATCCCAGCTACTACGCCCTGCGGAATGAGATGATTTACTTCCTGAACCAGCAGAAGCGGGACAAAAAGCGCAAGAGCAAGCAACCGGTGGCGATCGCCCGTCATGGTCTGGAGAAGGTCAACCTGGAGATCGGGTTTGTTCCCCTGACCGATTGTGCCCCCCTGGTGGTAGCCAAAGAAAAAGGGTTTTTCCAGAAGCATGGCCTGGAGGAAGTTACCCTCAACCGGGAACCGAGCTGGAAGGCCGTTGCTGAAGGAATTACCAGTGGTCGTCTGGATGCGGCCCAGATGGTGGCTGCCATGCCCCTGGCCCTCACCTTAGGGCTGCTGGGAACGCCCCAACCCATCGTCACCGCCTTAGTGACCAGCCGCAATGGCAACGCCATTACCCTGGATCGAGATCTCTACAATCAAGGGGTGCATTCCCTGGCGGACTTCAAAGGCCTGGTCGATCGCACCGCCGATAAGGTGCATACCCTGGGAATTGTTCATCCCGCCTCCATGCAAAACCTGATGCTGCGTTACTGGTTGGCCTCCGGTGGTATCGATCCCGATCGGGATGTCAACCTGGCTGTGATTCCCCCGGCTCAGATGGTGGCCAACCTGGAAACCGACAATATCGATGGTTACTGTGTTGGCGAACCCTGGAACTCAAGAGCGGTACAGGAAGGCTCTGGGGTGGTAATGGCTACTGACCTGGACATTTGGGCTGGCCATCCAGAAAAGGTGCTGGGCGTGCGGGAAGAATGGGTGAACCAATATCCCGAGACCCACATGGCCCTGGTCAAGGCCCTGCTGGAAGCCTGCGAATACTGCGACGATCGGCGAAATCGGGAAGAAATTTTGGAGTTGTTGAGTCGTCCCGAGTATGTCGGGTGTTCTCCTGACTACCTGCGTCCCGGATTTATCGACCCCTACAACCTGGGAACCGAAGCCGAGCCGAAACCGTTACTGCGCTACAACCAGTTTTACGTTGACCATAGTAACTGTCCCGGTCGGGCGGAAGGACTGTGGATCTTGACCCAACTGGCCCGCTGGGGGATCACTCCCTTTCCCAAAAACTGGGTGGAAATTCTGGAACGTACCCGGCGGATTGACCTCTACAGTGAAGCGGTTCGTCAGCTTGGGTTGCCCGACCTGCAGCCCGATCGGGATCCCTTCCAACTGTTTGATGGCAGAGTCTTTAACCCCGATGACCCGCTCAGTTACTTGAATAGCTTTGAGATTCACCGAGAGATTCGGATTGAAGAAATCATGATTGATGGCGCTGTCAAAGCAGCAGCCTGATTCCCGGGGATGACGGCACAATTCAGCCTTAAATCGTGAATTGTGCCGTCATCCCTTATCCCTTTATCCTCCTCCCCTTCTACTATGCAAACCCTCACCAGTCCTCAGATTTCCTCCGTAGTCTCCCCCACGCCCTACCTGACAATTGATAATGTTTCTAAGGTGTATCCCACGACAAACGGGGACTACACCGTTTTGGATGGGGTCAACCTGACGGTTAATGAAGGTGAATTTGTCTATGTGATTGGTCATTCTGGCTGTGGTAAGACGACTCTGCTGGATATGGTTTCTGGGTTTCGGCAACCCTCCACTGGCGAAGTCCGGCTCCAGGGTAAGCAGATTACCGCCCCTGGCCCCGATCGCATGGTGGTGTTTCAGAACTATTCCCTGCTGCCCTGGAAGACGGCCTTTGAAAATGTCTACCTGGCCGTGAAAGCGGTCTATCCCAACAAGTCGAAGCAGGAAAAGCAGGAGATTGTCCATAAGCATCTGGCCATGGTGGGTCTGGAAGAAGCCGCCCATAAAAAACCCAGGGAGCTATCAGGAGGAATGAAGCAACGGGTATCCATCGCCCGGGCCCTGGCTATTCGCCCGGAAGTCTTGATTCTGGATGAACCCTTCGGAGCCCTGGATGCCATTACGAAAGAAGAATTACAGGAAGAACTGTTGCAGATCTGGCGGGAGCATCGGGTCACCGTCATGATGATTACCCATGATATCGATGAGGCCCTGTTCCTGGCCGATCGGATTGTCATGATGACCAATGGCCCCGCCGCCAAAATTGGCGAAATTATGGATGTTCCCTTCCCCCGGCCCCGCAACCGCACCCAGATTATGGAAGACCCCCATTACTACACCCTGCGGAACCATGCCCTGGACTTCCTCTACAACCGCTTTGCTTTGACCCACGATTAGTTAGATTTTGCCGGAAAGCCAGTAGCTCTCAGGATAGAGGGTTTGATCAGGCAGAGTTGCTGGTTGGTGGTTTGGTTCGTGTTGTTTCCCGGCGGCTCACCCTAGACCCCAGAGCGCTATGCATCCTAACTCATTGCCCCCGCAATGGTCCGATCGAATTCTCTGCTACTACGAAAATCTGACAAGTCAGATCCAACTGGCCCGTATTGGGAACATTCCCCATCGGGTGAATGAACGCCTGGTTTTTCCGGGACAACGACTCTTGTTTGAGTCGCTGCCCGATGCCTTTTTAGAAGTGCATACCTGTACAACCGAGATGAAGTTACTGGAGCGGATTCCCTGCCTGCGATTGCAGGTGAACCAGTCTCGTCTGGCTGCTCCTCCTTTGCCCGATTACGCTGCGATCGATATAACGGAATGACTACACCTGGCCCAATCCAAACTCTCTGCCCCTACTGTGGGGTTGGCTGTGGCTTAGAAGTCGTACCCACCAGGCCTTCCCGTTCTGCTCCTGAGACAGCAACCTCAGGGTGGCAGGTGCGGGGCGATCGGGCTCACCCCTCCAGTCAGGGGATGGTCTGTGTCAAGGGGGCGACGGTGATGGAGGCGATCGACCGCGATCGGCTCCTGCATCCCATGGTGCGAGACTCCCTCGATCAGCCCTTCCGACCCGTCAGCTGGGATGAAGCCCTGGAACGAGTCGTCCAGCAGATCCAGAAAGTGCGGGCGGAGCAGGGAGCCGATGCCCTCTGTATGTATGGTTCCGGGCAATTTATCACCGAAGACTACTATACGGCCCAGAAGTTGATGAAGGGCTGTCTGGGTAGCAACAACTTTGATGCTAACTCCCGGCTCTGTATGTCTTCGGCGGTGGCCGGTTATCTCCAGAGCCTGGGTTCCGATGGGCCGCCCTGTTGTTACGACGATCTCGATCTGACGGATTGTGTATTCATCATTGGCAGTAATGCCGCCGAATGCCACCCGATCGTCTTCAATCGGTTTCGCAAGCACCACAAGCGCCATCCCCATGTCAGGCTGGTCGTGGTTGATCCCCGCCATACCCAGACGGCAGAACCGGCGGATCTCCATCTGGCGATTAAACCGGGAACCGATATTGACCTGCTAAATGGCATTGCCCACCTGTTACTCCGCTGGGGCTACCTGAAACCTGACTTTATCAATGACCATACCAATGGGTTCCCGGCCTTTGCCGAAGTGATTCAGCATTACCCTCCAGAGGTGGTGGCCGATCACTGTGGCATCACCGTCGCGGATCTGGAAACCGCTGCCCGTTACTGGGGGGAGTCAGAGCGGGTCATGTCGCTGTGGTCTATGGGGGTCAATCAGTCCAGTGAGGGTACCGCCAAAGTCAGGGCTATCATTAACCTGCACCTGATGACCGCTCAGATTGGTCGGCCAGGGGCCGGGCCGTTTTCCTTAACCGGCCAACCCAATGCTATGGGAGGTCGGGAAGCCGGGGGGTTGTCCCATCTTTTACCGGGTTATCGCTCGATCAAAAATCCGCAGCACCGGGCAGAAGTAGAGCAATTCTGGCAGTTGCCTGCCGGACAGATTTCGCCCCAGCCCGGACGCACGGTGCAGGAGATGATTACGGGGCTGGAAACCGGGGAGGTGCAATTTCTCTGGATAGCTGCGACTAACCCTCTGGTCAGTCTGCCCGATCTGGAACGGGTGAAAGCAGCCCTGGGCCGATCGCCCTTCACCGTTTATCAAGAAGCCTACTACCCGACAGAAACCGCCGCCTACGCCCATGTCTTGTTGCCCGCCGCCCAGTGGAGCGAGAAAACCGGCACCATGACTAACTCAGAACGCCGAGTGACCCTCTGTTCTGCGTTTCGCGAGGCCCCAGGAGAAGCCCGCCCAGACTGGGAAATTTTTGCCGAAGTCGGGAGAAGGCTGGGCTTCGGCGAGCAATTTGCCTTCCCGGACGCGGCGGCCGTTCATGCCGAATTTGTTCAATTAACCCGCGATCGGGTCTGTGATATGACGGGGATCAGTCACGATCGCCTGCGTCAGGAAGGGCCGTTGCAATGGCCCCTGCCCCAGGGGACGGCATCCAGTCCCCGACTCTATAGCGATTATCGGTTTCCCACCCCCGATGGCCGGGCCCGCTTCGCCGCCTATCATTCCCGGGGGTTGGCAGAACCGCCTGACCCGGCCTATCCCTACGTATTGACCACGGGGCGGCTCTATGGTCACTGGCATACCCAGACCCGCACTGGCCGGATTGAAAAAATTCGCCAGATGTACCCAGAGCCATTTATTGAGATCCATCCCCGGGATGCTGTCAGTCTCGGTGTGCAGGAAGGGGGCCTGGTAGAAGTTCGATCGCGGCGGGGGATGGCCAGGTTTCCGGCCAGGGTGACCAGGGCGATCGCCCCCGGTACGGTGTTTGTCCCGATGCATTGGGGGTTTCTCTGGGCAGATCAGGCAGAGGCAAATGCCCTGACCCACCCCGAGTCCTGTCCTGATTCGGGGCAACCGGAGTTGAAAGCCTGCGCGGTACAGTTGGTGGCACTGCCAACGGAAGCAACTCCAGTACCGGTCGGGCAGACTGTCGGTTCAGTTTGAGGATTTCCGCTGATGCTTAGAAACCCTCGTCCTGCCAGCCAATCAGGCCGTAAAAGAACGTCCCAACCCCAGAGCCGCCAACCGCTTCCGGAAGGTAATCGAGCTTTTATCGCCGGCAATATGCACTTCATCGGCCAGGTTGATCGGCAGATCTTCGGGCCATTGCTCTTCTACGATCGCCTTGTCTTCGTCAAACACCTGATGGTTAAAGTCGAGGGTGTCCTGTAAGGGGGCATCTTTATCAAAGTTGCGGCAGATCGGTACGAAAACTCGAGTTTTGCGGGCCGAGATTGGTGAAGCCGCGTTTAACACATGGAGTTTTCCATTAGGAAAGAAAACCGTCAACTTGGCGGTAAAGGGAAGCCAGACTTCAAACAAGCGCCGCCACAAAAAGTTTGGGGGAGCCAGATGCTTCATGCCGTGGGCATAGTTGCTCACCGTACTGACGTAATCGGCTCTAAACCCATGGGGAGTTTGCTCGACCGGATAGTCCGGTACTTCCGGGTTATTTTGCTCCCCAAAGGACTTGGCATGGATAAAGGCAAAGTGGCTGACATCTAAGAAGCCCTCGACCTGACGACCGGCGGCGGCATTCAGCTCTACAGAATTGGGCAACACCTGGATATAGTCGGGGTCATCCCATTCGCTCAGATCGGGAAAGGGCACCGGACCATTGTCAATTAACCTTGTCCAGACCAGGCCATAGCGCTCCACGGCAGGAAAGGTCTTGAGTTTCAGGCGGGATGGAATGGCTGCTTTCGGTTCCGCCGGAATCACCACGCACTTAGCCGTGCGATCGTACCGCACCCCATGGTAAGGGCAGACCAGGCAATCATTTTCTACCCAACCCAGGCTGAGGGGCGCTCCCCGGTGCAAACAGAGATCCTGGGCCACAATAATGGAGCCGTCGGAGACCCGGTAGATCACCAGGCGCTCATCCAGCAGACGGGTGCCATAGGGCTTATCGGGGGTGATTTCATGGGAAAACGCGACAGGGTACCAGAAGGGGGCAAGGGCTTGCCAGTCCGTAGGGCTGAAAGTGCAATTGCGCGGCAAAGATACTTCCTGGGCGGCTACCATAAATCTCACTCCTATGCTTGGTCGATAGGAAGCAAGTTACAACAAGATGAAATCCGATTCTGTGTCATCCTGCACGAATTCATCGGCGGTGGCGTGAAGTTGCCTGGGGCTGGATGGGCGGTTCTGAGGTGCTCCGAGGTTACAGTTTGGCGATCGCTCCCCGTTCCACCAGTACCCGGTCGGTGAGCAGATCCCGTACCGTGGCCAGCAGGACTCGTTCTTCATTCACTTCAAACTGCACCGAGATGCGATCGCTGCCAACCTCCCCGGGTGGGTCCAGCTGGGCGACACAGACAGGGTTCTGGCTGGTTTCCAGGGAACGAAAGGCATCCTGGCGGTTGAGCTGGGAGCTGGTCATGCGGCCCTGGCGATCGAAACTGACTTCTGCCTGGGCGACCTCCGCCAGTTCCCCAATATCCAGCCGAATCTCTCGCTGACCGGGGGTCGCCGCCTGCAGGGTTAGAGGTTCCCGGCGCTGGCAGGGGTAGCGACTGCCCCGCTGAAATAGGGGATAGTAGGAATAGGTGCGGCTGTAGGGTTCCCAGAGACGAATGGCGTAACTGTGCTGCAGGTAATCTTCAATTTCACTCAACTGGCTCAGAGCCAGGGCACCATGGGCCACCGCCTCAAAGGGTTTGGTCAGCTTCACCCGCTGACGGCCAAAGTAGGACACTATAATCTGCTGAACGGCAGGTAATTGACAACTGCCTCCCACCAGCAACACCTGTTCTATCGCGGCCTTACTGATTCCTTTACTGAAGGAGATCGCCAGCAATTCATCGATCGCCCGTCGTACCTGCTCTAGAAGCTGACGGTATTCTAAAATTTCGTCGAACTGTTGCCGGGTGAAGTGTAACTCGTGGGCGGTGAAGGTTTCGTCATCAAACCAGCTATCTCTGGCTTCGGCGGCCCGGGAAAGGCGGATTTTAAGAGATTCGGCCAGATTCAGGAGGTTCTGCCAGCCGGTTTCGCCAATTTCACTGCGCGAAGACTGAATCCGCTGCAGGTAGGCTTCTACCAGCCAGGTGTCGATATCTACCCCTCCTACATAGGCATCGGCTTTGGCCAAAACTTCGGCTTTCAGAATGGTTTGTCCGGCTTGGGCGGCGGTGGTGCGAATCAGGCTCAGATCCAGAGTGCCGCCGCCAAAGTCAATCACTAACACCAGAGCCCCAGGGCGCTGCACGGCGTATCCCAGGGCGGCGGCAGTGGACTCATCTACCAGATACACTTCCGGGATTTGCAGCCGGGTGGCCAGTTCCCGGTACCAGTTCAAATAAGGTTCAAAGGCTCCGACGGGCACCGTAAAAATCGCCTGAGTCGGCTGCACCTGCTGCTGGACTTGCTGCCAGATGGTTTGCAGAAATAGGGTAGAAACGCGCTCCGGGTCATAACTTTCCTGGTCGATCAGGCGAGGGGGCGGCTGGTAGTCGGCTACCAGATCTCGCTTAAAAGCCTGGAAGTAGCGATCGGGTTGGGCAAAACCGAGGCGCTGCGATCGCACCTGTTCTCCATACATCAGATTCTGGGGAGACTGGACAAAAACCAGACTGGGAACCACGGTCACCGTCCTGACCGCTGTCTCAAACTGCCGCGAAATCCCCTCAAGCTTGAGAGTTCGCGGAGTTTGGGTGAGGGGATCGAGGGTGGCAATGACGGTATTACTGGTGCCAAAGTCGATGGCGATCGCAGTCATAGTTAACCTTTGCTACCCCCCGGGAGGGTGCGGCTGACTTTGGCAGGACAGAGAATGTCTTCTCCGTCCCGATAGCCGACAAACCGGATATACACGGGCTCTCCCGGTTGCACATCGCTGGCATCGGCCTGGTGCAGTTGGGGATCGTAGGGCACCTGTTCCCAGGGATTGCCGATCGTACTGTATCCCCAGTTCTGCAGCAGATTATCGAGGGGCACAAACATCGGGGTGACATTTTTGGCGGGCAGCTCAGGCTTCGCCTGCACCACTCGGGCGACACTGGGATAGTTGATCAGCAGGCTCTGGAGATGGCGGAAGGTGGCTTGATGCAGTTCCCTGGTCAGGGTTTGTTGTTGAATTTCTAGCTGTTCCCGCAGGTTCTGACATTCCTGTTTGAGTTCGGCTGTCAGGGGTTGGTTGGCCAGACTAGACTCGGTGGCTTCCAGCTGGATAGATTGCTGTTGTAATTGCTCCTGAAGTTGTTGGGCAAACAGGGCTTCTTGCTGCTGTAATTTTTGCGTCTGTTCCGCCAGTAGATCCTGCAACCTCTGGTTAAAAACGGCTTCTTGCTGTTGCAATTGTTCCTGGAGTTGTTGGGTAAACAGGGCTTCTTGCTGCTGTAATTTTTGCGTCTGTTCCGCCAGCAGAGAGGCAGATAGGGCCGTTTCCTGGTGTTGCAGGGTTTCCTGTAACTGTAACCGTTCCTGGGCCAACTGCTGGACTCTGGCCGTTTGCTCCTGGAGTTCCTGTCGCAGACGGGCACATTCCTGAATCAGTTGGTGGCTCTGCCGTTGCCATTCCTGCTGCAGAGTGCGAGACTCCTGAAGAGACTGCCTGTAGCCCGCTTCAATGTTAGCCTTCGAGTCGAACCCCAACCATTTCAGAATGATCATCACCAGCACGACCTCCAGGATGGAGCCGAACCAGAACAGATTGGCATCAACCGTCATTTCTCCCTCCTACCACGATTGAGTCGATTGCTGAATTGATTCGATCGGCGTTTCGTCGCTGGCTGCAAATTCCGGCAAAAACTCCCGCTCCAGGGTTTCGCCCAGAGCGGCTTCCAGGGGGGCAGTTGTCTCGGTGCAGCTACTTCCCGTAGCATTCAGTACGGTTTCAACAATGGTGCCGTCTTTGCCAATCCGGTACTCAATTTTTTGATACTCTGCCATGCGCCAATCCTGGATCCCAAAACTAAGTGATGCTGCTTAACGCTGCACTTCTCATTTTGGCCCATTCCCGACCGCTTAACGGTGGCGATCGCAAATCCCCTGTAAAACCTTTGTTGCACTGGGAGAAGTGACTACCCTGGAAATATTACGGTTTTGTAGTCAGAAAGCAGGTTGGCAGGCATGAGATTGAAGCAACTTGAAGGTTTTGAGCGAAAAGTTTAAATTTCTCAATAAAACAGCCGGAAAACCGTTAACCTTCGTTGCAAAGTCGGGGTCGTCTACACCGATCATGGTAATTTTTTAACGTCGGTTCATGATTCAGAGTTGCACATAAGGAGAACGCTTTGAATTCACGGTCACATCAGCCTTTTAACGCTGCAACGCGGGAAGACTTTAGCGAGTATGTTGCCCATCTGCAACTGCATATGTCCCTTCAGGCTCGAAATTTAGTGCCGACCCTGACCCAGACGGGTGACAGTCGTGAGCAACTGCTCCACCAGACCCAGGCCACCTTTGAAAAGCTGGTGTCCCGTCAGGGATTTTAACCTTAGATTGCTTGCCATACTTTCTGGTACTGAGTCAGAGCTAATTTAGCTCTGGCTTTTTATTTGGCATCGTGAGTTTAATCAAACCCCGAACTTAATGTTTGAAAGCGCGACCCCTCCGTGCTTTCAAACATTAAAAATTTGGTTTTAATGGATTTTTCAGCCTTCGTCCCTGGTAAAGCCCAGATAGCCCCTCGGTGTGACAATCCATCCGGCCTGGGTGCGGCTACTCTGGTTGCCGATTAGAACGGTGGTCATCATGTCGATCGGAGCTTCTAGCAATTCTCCCAGGGTGGTGATGGTTACCTGTTCATCTTCCCGATAGGCCGATCGCACCAGGGCTACCGGGGTGCTGGTGGGGCGGTGACTGAGAAAAATCTCCTGGGCCAGGGCAATCTGTTGCGTACGGGTTTGAGATTTGGGGTTGTAGAGGGCAACTACAAAATCAGCCTGGGCTGCGGCTCTTAATCGCTGCTCAATCATGTTCCAGGGAGTCAGCAGGTCGCTCAAACTAATGGCGCAAAAGTCGTGCATCAGGGGCGCACCTACCCGGGAAGCCGCGGATTGCAGGGCGGTAATACCGGGAAATACCTGAACCGCTGGCGTTTTACCATCCCATCCCTGGGTACAGAGCTGCTCCAGTACCAACCCGGCCATTCCATAAATGCCGCAATCTCCCGAGGAAACAACTGCGACGGTTAGCCCCCAGGTAGCCAGGTCGATCGCCCGCTCGGCCCGCTGCCGCTCCTGGGTAATGGGCAGGGCTTCCACGATCTGTCCCGATCGCAGCAGGGGACGAATCAGATCAATATAGAGGGAATAGCCAATCACCACATCGGCCTGGGCAATGGCCGTTTGAGCCGCTGGGGTGATCTGATCGAGGCGGCCCGGCCCGGTGCCAACTAACCACAGTTGTCCTGATCGTCCGGTAAATTCTCGATCGGCCTGGGCTATGGCCAGAGTCACCGCTCCCGGTTCTCCCTCCTGGCGAAACACCTGTTTGGTCACTCTTAACTCTGGAGATTCTTGGTTGGCCTGGCCACTGGCCAGCAGGGCGGCGGCTTCGGCCACACTGGGGGTGCCTACTTCTGCTTCGACAATTTTAGAGGGGTTGGGGACGGTTACGATTTTTAATTCAGAGGCCGAAAAACAGCGCAAAGGAAAACCCTGTTTCCGGCAAAATTCTACCAGGCCTACCTCATCGGCCTTAAGGTCAATGGTGGCCACTCCGGCGATCGCCCTGGGGGCCAGATGGTAAGCCTGAAATACCCGCTCGACTGCTTGGGCAATCACTGTCTGAGAGGTACCCCGTTCACAACCAATACCAAGCCAGAGGACTCGCGGATGCCACTGCACCCTGGGCAGATTAGAATCGGGGGCAAATTTTCTCTGGATTGGGGTAATCCAGATACGGGCGGCGGGTTTGGCTCCTGCCTTGACCTCTCCAACGAAGGGATGGTCTGCCGGAAGATGGTCTTGCCAGAGGGTAGAACCGGCTTCCTGAATCACTTCAACAACAGCCTGACGGGCGATCGCCGCACTCACTCCCGTCCAATCGCCCTCGCCCTTGCGCCAGCCAAAGGGTGTACCCAGCACATCAACTCCGGCCAACCCCAGGTGATTAGCGGCCCCCGTCAGGATGGGGGTGGCACCCAGTTGCAGGGCAATCACTTGAGTCAGGCGATCGGCTCCGCCCTGGTGGCCACCGACCAAACTGATTACATACTGACCGGCTTCATCCACCACGACGATAGCTGGATCCGTTGCTTTGTCCTGCAATAGTGGTGCAATTAACCGCACTACGGCTCCCGTTGCCAGACAAAAGACCAGACTTTTTTGACCAGGCCAGACAGCCGCCAGGTGGTCTTTGAGGGAACCCTGGTAGGGGGTTGCGGTTGTCCCCGGGGCGATCGCGGCAGGAGCCCAGAGGGCAGAAAGTTCGGGTAAGCGCTGAAGCTGCTGGAGGCCGCGCTGGGTTGTGGCAATCCCGGCCAGCGGTTGAAAATCTTGGAATAACAAATTGCGTCTCAGAATCCTACATCTCTCAACCCTACACCGGTTGCAGCGGGATTGGTCAGTTCTGGGTCACCAACCGTTCCAGGTAGCGTTCTATCAGCAAAATTGCCACAATATCGTCGATCGGTTGGGGAATTGTGCGGAGGGCCTGGGGCATGAGGCGATTCATCCCCTTTGGGGGAAACATCTGCCAGTAGCGATCGCGGGCTTCCAGGGTGCTATAGCGCTCATCTACCATGACAATCCGCAGGGGGTCTGGAAGTTCGTTCAGCAGCCGTTGCTTCCATTCTTTGGCGGTGGTTTGATCTCCCATGACCAGCAGGGAGATCGGGTGAATCTGGCGCAAAGCTTGAATCGTCCGAAGGGCTTCTGCTGTGGTTACAACCTGGTGATACCGCAGGGTGCGATCGACCCCCATGACCGCCAGACCACACTTCAACCGACCGGGGTCAAAGCCTAAAATTACCGGTTGATTCACCTCTGCCATTCCCATCCCCCTGTCTTTTCAGCTAATGTCGCTAATGGTGTGTTCTCCGTCAAGGCTGTTCTGGCGGCGGCAGGGGGGCAGGATTTTGCGATCGCAACAACACCTGACCGTTTTGAGATGCTACCAGGTCTACTCGTAGAGGCCCTGCCGTATAGGTGACATTGGTGGCTACGAGCTTCAATTCCAGGGGTTGCTGAAACCGTTTCACCTGCTGAATAAAATTGACCACATCCTGAGGCCCACCGGTGACTTCCACCGAGTTGGTCAGTACCCCTAAACTTCTGGCCCGGAAGTTTGCCGCTGCTAGAAGCAGGTTAACCCGCTGAAACATTTGTTCTCCAGTCAGAAGATTGGGGTCAACGGACGTTGAAGCGATCACATCCCCGGCGGCAAAGATGGCCTGGTTACGAATAGCATCGGAAAACACCTGAATCGGGGTTTCTCCGACCAGATAGTTGGCTGCCGCAAAAATCTGAATCACATAATCCTGGCCATCATCAATTTTGGCAATCAGTTGAGTGACTTCCTGGGTGGTGATTTGAATAATTTGTTCATCTCGCGACCCCGGACGGGTGAGTTGAATCGCTGCCCGGTTGGCCTCAATCAACAGTCGATCGACGGCCTGTTGGGCAGATTCCGGCGATACAATTCGGACGACCGCCGAAGCTAAAACCTGGCCCCGTTGAATCGCGACATTTTTCTCGCGAAATCCCAGGGCTTCCTGTTCTAACCGCTGCACCTCCCTGGTCAGATAGCCCTGTTGAATTTCCAGATTCTTTAACTGGGATTCCCGCTGGGCGATCACCCGATCCCTGGTTTTAATTTCCGCTTCCCGTTGCCCAATCACCCGATCGCGTTCGGCCTGGAGCTGATTAATTTCATTTCGCAGGGTGAGGGCCTGGGCCGAAACCAACCGGAGTTGATTCTGGCTTTGATTTAACTCTGCCTGTTTACGCAGACTGGCCGCCTGGGCTCGCGATCGTTCTAACTGGGCCTGCTTTAAGGATTGATTCGTTGCTGCCAGTTGTTTTTCGGCGGTTTTGCGTTGAGCCAGCGCTTTAGACAGTTCCGCGGCCACCTGTTGCTGTTGGGCTTTGGCCGAAGTCAATTCGTTACGGGTTCGCCGCAGCCGTCGTTGAATTGAGTCAAAGTCAAAGATCGCCTTCCGTAACTGGTCACTGGCGGCAAATAAGATACCCAGGGTGGAGGCTGAGATCAAAATACCAGTCAAAATTGTTACCAGAATGGCCGTCTTGCGAGGGCGTAAATTAAACAGGCTCAAACGGGCCTTTCCGACACGGGTACCAATGCGATCGCCCAATGTGGCAATCACACCCCCCAACACTAAAACCGCCAAAATCAGGATGTACCCACTGGTCATCGAAACTCCAATCAGTCCTGCTGCTTGCAGCATAGGCAAGGTTGCCGCAGAAGGGACTGTCACCTACAGCCTACCGTAGTTATAGCTTGTTACGTTGCCTTCAAGGTGTGAGGAGGAGTCAGACGAAGCAGAACCGCAACCCAATCAGGTAAATTGCTGGCTCAGGGTAACTGGATTATGCACCGTAATTTTTTTCTTGTGAATTGAAATCATTTTATCTTGGCGCAGATCTCCCAGTAAACGGGTGACGGTGACCCGGGTCGATCCGATCGCCTCGGCAATCGCCTGATGGGATAATTTCAAGTCAATCGTAATGCCGTCGTTGGTGGGTACACCAAAATCCCGGCATAGAATCAGCAGAAAACTGACTAGACGAGAACCCATATCTCGATGGGCCAGGGTTTCGATCATCATTTCTGTCTGCAAAATTCGAGAGGAAAGACCTCTCAGCAGCAACATGGATAGATCAGGATTTTCTTTTAAGGCTTTTTCGACCTGTTCAATCGGGACCGAGAGAAGCTCTACTGGCGTGAAGGCAACCGCATGGTAAAAGCGGTCAGAGCGATGCCCGGTGATTAAGGACAACACCCCAAATACACTGTTTTCCCGCAGCAATGCCACGGTGATTTCTTCGCCCGCTTCGTATACTCTGGAGAGCTTGACGGCCCCTTTTAACAAGAAATAGACACGTTCTGCCGGATCGCCTGGAAAAAAGATGGTCTTGCTACGTTCAAAGGTTTCGACAACGGGTGGAAAAGCTCCGCCACCCATCTGACGGAACACAGCCGCGAGTGGTCTATCTTGCGTCACTACCATATCCCCTGCCTGGAGCCACAAACAGCCCAGCTAACAACAATGAACCCCGATCGCTTCGGTGTTAACGATATGTAACTTAGAACACTTAAACTTACTCAGGGGCGGTTTTTTGTGCCTGTTGTTACATATTCTCCAGCGTCTCGGTAAATAATGAAATAGTTATAGCCATTGGAAGGGAATTAAAACCACTTAAACAAAAATCTTTCAATCAATTATTGCCGGACTTAATCAAGACAATCTTAACCGGAATCCGGCTTTTGACCTGCAGGCTCTCCTGCCAGAATCAGCAGTAGGGGATTGGTGGGTTAGCCCGACTACCCCTTGTACCCCATCTTTGAGTATTCTCATAGTTGCCCTTCACGACAGAGAGTTATGCTGCTGAACCTGACTGGAAAAAATGCCCTTGTGACTGGCATTGCCAATAATCGCTCGATCGCCTGGGGCATCGCCCAACAGCTTCATGCCGCCGGGGCCAATATTGGGGTCACCTACCTGCCCGACGATAAGGGACGGTTTGAGAAAAAAGTCGCCGAACTGGTTGAACCATTACAGCCGAGCCTGTTTCTGCCCTGTAATGTTCAGGATGATGCCCAGGTTCAGGAAACTTTTGATGCGGTTAAAGAAAAATGGGGCCGCTTAGACATCCTGATTCACTGTCTGGCTTTCGCCAATAAAGAAGATTTAACCGGTAGTTTTGTTGAAACCTCCCGTCAAGGGTTTACTACGGCTTTAGATATCAGTGCCTATTCTCTGGTGAAACTGTGTGCTGCTGCAAAGCCTCTTATGACCGAAGGGGGAAGTGTGGTCACCCTGACCTATCTGGGAGGCGTGAAGGTGATTCCTAATTACAATGTCATGGGGATTGCCAAAGCCGCTCTTGAGATGAATGTGCGTTATCTGGCTTCCGATCTGGGGCCCAGTAATATCCGGGTAAATGCCATTTCTGCCGGCCCGATTCGAACCCTGGCGTCCTCCGCCGTTGGGGGCATTTTGGATATGATTCACCATGTGGAAGAAACCGCCCCCCTGCGCCGCACTGTGACCCAGACAGAAGTCGGAAATACCGCTGCCTTCCTCTGTAGTGATCTATCCAGCGGCATTACAGGCCAGATCATCTACGTTGATTCTGGCTACGAGATTATGGGGATGTCCCAGGGGAAGACGGAAGCATAAAAAACTGTTCCCTGATAGAGACGCTCTACCAGGGAACTCAAGTTGCAGGATTACAGATTAATTAAAACCAAATTTTTAATTTTTGAAAGCGCGACCCAGTCGTGCTTTCAAAAATTAAGTTCTGGGTTTTGTTAAATTCTTAATCCTGAGTGGTTTCTAGAATCCCATGACCCGGGCGACGGTTTGCAGGTTGGGTTCAATCCCCTGCTTAAACTGACTGCGGCTGTGCTTGATTGCAGAATCAGGGTCTTTCAGGCCATTACCCGTCAAGACACAGACCACTGTTGCCCCGGCAGGAACCTGATCTTTCACTTTCAGGAGGCCAGCCACGGATGCGGCACTGGCCGGTTCACAGAAAATACCTTCTTCCGCTGCCAGCAACCGGTAAGCGTCGAGAATTTCGTCATCGGTGACGGCATTAAAGCTGCCGCCACTGGCCTGTTGGACAGCGATCGCCTTTTCCCAGTTGGCCGGGTTGCCGATGCGAATGGCAGTGGCCAGAGTTTCGGGATGCTCGATCGCATGACCTGCCACCATGGGGGCGGCTCCTGCGGCCTGAAAGCCCATCATTTTAGGCAGACGACTGGCCTTTTGTTCCTGATGGTATTGACAGAACCCCATCCAGTAAGCCGAGATATTACCCGCGTTGCCTACGGGGATGCACAACCAATCGGGGGCTTCTCCCAAGGCATCAACAATCTCAAAAGCGGCGGTTTTTTGCCCTTCCAGGCGGTAAGGATTGACGGAGTTGACCAGGGTCACCGGGTAACTCTCCGACATCTCTCGCACAATCTCCAGGGCTCGATCGAAATTCCCTTGAATTGCCAGTACTTCCGCTCCGTAAAGCAGGGCCTGGGCCAGCTTACCCAGGGCCACATAGCCATCCGGGATCAGGACGAAAGCCCGCATGCCACCCCGTCGAGCATAGGCGGCGGCGGCGGCGGAAGTATTGCCGGTGCTGGCACAAATTACCGCTTCGGCCCCTGCTTCCTTGGCTTTAGAAATCGCCATGGTCATGCCCCGATCCTTGAAGCTGCCAGTGGGATTCAGGCCATCGTATTTAACATAAACCTGTACCTGTTTGCCGATCTGAGCCGAAACCGCCGGAACCGGGATTAGCGGAGTATTCCCTTCATGCAGGGTAATGACTGGGGTTTGGGGGCTAACAGGCAGATAGGACCGATAGGCTTGAATCAGCCCCGGCCAACCATGATACGAGGAAGAATGGGCCTGCCCTTGTGAAGCAGCAGGAAAAGATGGAGAACCAGGAGACAAACTTACAGTCACAGGATTACGCGATCGCACTAAAGGAAGAAATCATTGCCCTTGCAGCATCCAGTTCAGAGCATAACCCCCAGCTAAAGCTAACGGTTGCAACGCTAACCCTGACACAGCCAGACTCTACCACGGTTAAGTCGGAACGATGTCAGAATTCCTGAACACTGATCAATGCAAATGTAGATCTTAGTGTACCCTGATCTTTCACCCTTACCTGGGGGCTTTCAATTCTGTAATACAGACCGGTTGCAAAACTGTCTCTAACAAGTAAGATTTTTGTAACGTCTGATTACAATTTTTGGTAAAGCTTGGGTTAATATACATCGAGTGGTGTAAGTGAGTAGAAATGACTAGCCAGACTTTGATTACCGATAGTTCTGTCAGAGCAGCAAATTCTCAACGGTCCGCAGCAAATTCTGAAGTCGGTGGGAAAATGCAACAATCTCGCTCTCTAGAAGCAATGAAGACTCAGTATCAGCTAGACCAGCAGGTGAAATTTCTCCATCTTCAAGCCGAAACCGAAACCCTGTTGCGTCAATTGCAGGCGATCAAGCAACAACGGCAGGCCATGGCTGAGGTGGGCTAAACCCCGTTCAGCAATTCCTGATTCTGTTCTAGTGTTGCAAACACCAAATTTTGCAACATGGGATTTGAGGGAGAAACCCCCAGGCAGGGGGGCCACTCCTTCACCCCTTAAAAACCTTTCGTTTTGCTGTACTAGAGCTGTTCTGGAGTTGAGGCTGCCAATAATTCAGGAGAAGCGCATAGGCAGGTTCTATACTGAGGCATAGAATTTCTTGTCTATTCCTGGCTATGCGTTCGTTCTGGATTGACCCATTCCTCTGGATACATCTGGCAGGTGTGGCAGCTCTACCTGTCTTCTTAGAACTTTGTTTGGTGGGGTTTGCAGTGGGTGATCCCCTGCTGCCACCCTGGCTGGAGTTGCTGCTAGTGGCTGTAATTGGTGCTGCTCCTGTAATTTGGATGCAGTGGCAACGGCCATTCTATATTTTTAGTCTCATCGTTCTGGTCTTGAAGCCTGATCAGCTAACGGAACCTCAGCGCCAATTGCTGACTTTATTCAAATCTCAGCAAATTCGGATTTTGGCGGCGGTTGTGCCTGTCCTGCTGTTTTTGCTACTCAGACTGCTCTATGCGATCGCGCCCCTGACAGCACCGGTTCTGCCCTTTTCCGATGATTGGCGGCTGTTTGGGTTACTTCTGGCGGCGATCGGGTTTTTCGGGAGTAATTTGTTCCTCCAGGTACCCGTCAGTGTTCTGGCGGTGATGGCGGTGTCAGAATCTCAATTTGCGGCGACCACTGCCTATCCGGTAGACCAGATCCGTCAAAACTTTAGCCTGCTTGGTTTGCCTGTGAATCAAATTCTGCCTCCCCTGGTTATAGAACCAAAGACAGAATTAGCCGCCGGGTCGGCTCCCGTTCCCGACTCTCCTGGCCCCCAGGAAGTGGCAGCGGTGATGGATGAAGTTACTGCCGATTCCGCCGTTGTTCCGCCTCCAGGGCCTGAACCAGGAGCCGTGGGGGGAGATGATAGGCTGCCAACCGTACCTTCTACTGAAGCTAATAGCCCGTCTGACGGACAGACCGTAACTACACCCGATCCAGATCTGGAGGGAGATATATGGTAGGGATTCGGTCGGTCTGAATTACGATCTGGGTTATAGAGTAGATCTCTTTATATGGAAAGTGATTGGGTTCCAACCCGCCGATTCCCTCGTGTTCCCCTTGATCGCAGGGTCGCGGCCTTTGCGCTCGATTTTGGTGCGGTTTCCCTCCTGAGTTCCCTCGGAGGAGGGGCGGTGGGTTCTGTGCTGTTTCTCACGGCCTGGTTTGGTTTACGGGTTATCCTGGTCAGCAAAAACCGGGGCCAGAGCCTGGGCCGATGGGCCTTTGATATGAAGCTGATCGATCCCAAGTTCCGGGCCACTCCTGGACTGGCAGAGTTAACCAAACGGGAGGCGTTAATTGGGATAGGAGCCTGGTTGGTATGGTTGGGGTTGGCTAATTTGAGCCCTACCAATGGATTTATTTTATTCGCTCCCCTGCCGCTGCTGGTAGACTGTGGGTTTGCTTTCACTGATGAAGACTACCGTCAGGCGTTTCACGATCAGATCGCTCGTACCGTTGTGGTTCAAACTCGCCGGGGCTATTCCCTGGATATCAAGGCAAAAAGATTATTTGCACAAGTGCGTCGTCGTATGAAATAATGTATGTTTGCGTCCAAAATTATGTCCCCTCTTTGAGTTTCTAGGATTATGGCTAAGGGTAAAGGTGTTCGGATTGTGATTACGCTGGAGTGTACCGAGTGTCGCACCAACCCGAATAAGCGATCGCCGGGGGTTTCTCGCTACACCACCATGAAAAACCGCCGCAACACGACTGCAAGGTTAGAGCTGAAAAAGTTCTGTCCCCATTGCAATCAGCACACGACGCACAAAGAAATTAAGTAACGATTTCGGCTGGTTTCAGGAGCGCTGGTTTCTGAAAACCGGTTTCTGAAAAATAGTGGTTGCTCAATTTGTTTGTGTTCAAACGAAGGGCTTTGGCTCCTGACTTATAAACATCGTTGACTATTAACTGCAAATCATGACCTACTTCCGTCGCCGGGTTTCTCCCATCAAGCCTGAAGATCCCATCGATTATAAAGATGTTGATCTCCTCCGTAAGTTCATCACCGAACGGGGTAAAATTCTGCCCCGGCGGATTACCGGTTTAACCGCTAAACAGCAGCGGGACTTGACTGAGGCCATCAAGCGGGCTCGGTTATTAGCTCTGCTACCTTTTGTTAACCAAGAGGGTTAATCCTTGGATGTTTTTCAGGTGGCGGGAGAGTTGAGCGCAAAGCCTGCTCCCGTTTCCTGAGTTCGGCCAGTTCCCTCGTCCCTGTTTTCCAACTCTTACCCCAACACTTCAATGGAGAAGGGAACTCTTGTCGAATTTCGCGCTGGCAATGATGCTTCTCAAGATAAGCAACGGCAGCGTCGTCTAGTTGTAGTCGAACGTCCCGAAGGCAAGAAGCACTGGGTTGCGTTAGACGAACGGGGCCAGGCCCATACTCTCCACCCCCGGCAAATTGTTTATCAGGTGGGAGGAGGTTACAAGTATTCTGATATCCCCAAGTTTTTGCAGGAATTGCAACCTTACCTCGATCCCTCCAGCCTGGAAGTGGCCTGGGAGATTCTGGTAGAAGATGGAGAATCCGCCGATCCGGGAACCATGGCAGAATTGCTGTTCTCCGATCGCTCTCCCCTGCTTTGCTACGCCGCCTACTGGATGCTTTCGGAAGATAAGCTGTACTTCAAGCAAAAGGGCGATCGCTACGAGCCGCGTCCTAAAGGTCAGGTGGCCGAGCTGAAACATCAGATTGAGATGGAAGCCCAACGGCAACGGGAGTGGGAGGAGTTTATCTCTCGCTTGCAGTCCGTTCTGGCCGGGGAGACGGTTGAATGGCAGCCCAGCGATCGGTTGCGCCTGGATGCCCTGGAACGATTTGCAGTTCTGGGGGAGGAAGCAGCCCATCGTGCCCCCGCCCTTGAAACCCTGTTACACTTGAAACGACCTGAAACATCCCAGGCTGCCTTTCAACTTCTGGTCGATTTGGGATTATGGAGTCCCCATGAGAACCTGTTTTTGCGGCGCAGTCAGATTCCAGTTCACTTTTCTTCAAAGGTATTGGAAGTGGCCCATTCTCGCCTGACCTCTCCGCCTCCTGATCTAAATTCCGATCGCCTGGATCTGACCCATCTTAAAACCTATACGATTGACGACGAGAGTACTCGTGAAATTGATGACGGCTTGAGCCTGGAGTACCTCCCCGATGGTACAGAGCGCCTCTGGATCCATATTGCCGACCCATCTCGTTGGGTGGAACCCGGAGATGAACTGGACTTAGAAGCTCGCCGCCGCAGCACAACCCTCTATTTGCCGACGGGCATGATTCCCATGTTCCCCTCTGACCTGGCAACCGGTCCCATGAGTCTGGTGCAGGGGCGGGTTTGTTGTGCCTTGAGCTTTGCTGTAATTCTCAGCCCTGAAGGAGTGATTCAGGACTACAGCATTCATGCCAGCCTGATCAAGGCGACTTACCGTCTCACCTACGAAGATGTAGATGAGATGCTGGAACTGGGTGTGCAGGCAGAATCAGAATTAGAGGCTATTTTCCAGTGGGCCAAGCGCCGGCAGACCTGGCGATCGTCCCAGGGGGCCATTCAGATTCAGATGCCCGAATCCTCCATTAAGGTGAATGGGGACGAAATTACGATTCAGGTGTTGAATGATTCTGCTGCCCGGTTGCTGGTGGCAGAGATGATGATTCTGGCCGGGGAGGTAGCAGCTCGTTACGGTCAAACCCATAATTTGCCACTGCCATTTCGCAACCAACCCCAACCAGAACTACCTTCAGATGAGGAGCTGTTACAGTTGCCAGCGGGGCCTGTGCGGGCCTGTGCCATTCGCCGTTGTATGCCTCGCAGCGAATTAAGTATCGTTCCCGCCCGGCATGCCAGTCTAGGACTGGATACCTACACTCAGGTGACCTCTCCAATTCGGCGGTATAGTGATTTGTTAGCCCACTTTCAAATTAAGGCCCATCTGCGAGGCGCAAGTTTGCCTTTTTCCTCAGAGCAGATGAAGGAGTTGACCCAGAGTATCAGTACAACGGTGCATGAAGCAGTGCTGGTCGAGCGGCAGACCAATCGGTACTGGGGCCTGGAATTTCTCCGACGTAATGCTGGCGAAGTGTGGCATGCCCTGATGTTGCGGTGGTTGCGAGAACATGAAAATTTGGGATTAGTGTTACTGGAAGACCTGGGCCTGGAACTGGCAATGCGCTTTACTCGCCCCGTGACTCTGGGAGATCACTTAGAGCTGAAGGTTAGCCATGCCGATCCTCGTCAGGATATTATTCAGTTCCAGGAAATGGTTTACCAGGAAGCTCAACAATTGAGAAACTAAACCCCGGAAATTGGTTATCTGATCTTTGCAGATCTTTCAATTGATACCTGGTTTTTAAAGCAGAGAGGAGTTAGAACTACAATTTCTAACCCCTCTCTGCCTGATGGATTGCCCGAATCTTAGTAAACCTGAGTTTCCTGGGGTTTCACTTCTTCCTGCCAACCAGAAATAAAGAACTCAATTTTAGTATTGCTCAATTCCACCAGATCCCCGTCATGCAAAAACCGTTGCTCTAAAGTTGCCAATCGTCTGCGATTGACGAAGGTGCCATTGCTACTACCAACATCCATAATGTAAAAACCACGACTCGGGCAGTGACCAATGACTGCATGGCAGCGGGAGATAGAGGCATCTGTGACAGGAATAGCACAGGTCTGACCCCTACCTATCAACCAACTGGTAGCAACTTCCGTAACATGGGCAGAACGTACATCCGGGAGATTGGTTGTCAGGAATGCGGTACGTCCGGTTGTAACGGCCTGAATATAATACACGCTCAATTCACAACGGTCAGCCGCATCTAGAATCGGGCCAATGATGGTTGCAACCTGGCTCAGGTTAGAACCGAAATCCTGCTGGAGCGATCGAAAAACTGCCGGGTTTTGCTCTAGAAAAGTGCGGGCCCGTTGATCGGAGTCACTGGAGAGTTTCAGATTCGACATGGGTATCTTCTTGAAGAATGGTTGCTTGGCAGTGACGGTGGTACATCGCTAGACCCTGTAACCCTGATGCAATCTGATTTCAAAATGGGTCCGTTCAATCACCTCGAGGTTTTATCACCCTTTCAGGTGATACGTAAGCAATTAAATTCAATGAACACCACATACGTAAGTAATGACAACCGTGGTTCCCGACAACTTCTTCAAACCTTCACAAGGCGTATCTACCGTAAGATATATATTAAGTTTTTGTTAAGTTGGGGCGTTGCTAAAAATACTAAATCTTTGTAAAAGCAATTCTGTTCAACCCATCGAACTCTAGCAGCAATGTTGCTACTAAAGATTTGAATACTTTGATAGTTGGCCCTGGCCTCGTAAACCAATTTAAGTCAATCGATGTTTGAGCCAGAAACTTAAGAGGGGCATGGTGATCTGATAGCCATACTCTGAGCCGTAAACCAGGCCTTTTTGTTCTAAGCTGGCTAACGCACCCTGCAGCCCTCCACCTCTAGATAACTGGTGCTTCTGAATATATTCGCGAGAATGGGGACTGGCGGTAGGGTCGAGAGCCAGGCTCTCTAAGACTCGAACCTGACTGGGAGGAAGTAAAAGAATGAGAGACTCAAAGGTAAGGGCCAGATCCTCCACCAGAGCAAGGGCGCTACGGTAGACATGATGGGGGTAAATCAGGGCCGGTGTAGGGGTGCTTAGATTGATTCTGGTAGGTTTGACCAGGCTCAGGGCTTCATCTCCCGCTTCTGTAGTCCAGTAAGTAGACCACAGCCTGCGAGCCAGAGAAATCGCATTGCCCATGTGGCCCTGAACATAGGAAAGAAACAATTCCAACGCTTGAGTGCCGGGGGCGAATTTCAGCCCCGATCGGGCCATGGCATCGATCAGCCAGAGGCTTAAATCCTGATCCTGGAGAGGGCCTAAAATCACTGGTTGCATATTGCTATGCTCAACCCAGCTTTCTGCCACCGTTGCAATCAGGGCATAACTGACCCGGCTCTGGCGTTGAATTTCCCTGCGTAAGTAACTTTGCCATTTCTCCGATCGATCCCAGGAGCGGATATGGGGAAAGTTTTGAAAAACGATGACAATGCGGCAGCTAAGGGTTTCTGCCAGAAATTGAGGCAGATCGAGTAGCCGTTGAAATAGCAGCCAGGGGTCTGTAGTGCTGGGGGACCAGATGAAGTGTGCCCGACTCTCGGGAGGATGTTCCAGAACAATGGGTTGATCGGTAGTCCAGCGTTGAATTAGAGCGAGTTCTGAAGCATCCGGGAAAGTATGGAGCAGGCTTTCGGCCAGAAGTTGCAGGAACCGGTGGCTATCGGTAGCACGCAGGCAGTCGATCTCCAGCATTCTGGCCCCAACGGTTTGAACTGCTGCCCGCAGCAAGGTGCGTCGGCCACTCCCGGGAACCCCTGCCAGCAACAAATCTCCATCATTAGAAAGAATCTGGCTGATTTTCTGGAGTTCCACCTGCCGACCAACCAGTTTCTGTGGAATAAACAGGTTCGCCACCATGAATTGAAACTTTATCTGTCTAAGTTTACACTAATTAATAGTGCCAAAAGAATGTTGTTAGCACTATGATCAAGTGCTGTAGGTGCTGAATTATTCCCTGCAAGTTTTTTTATGACTTCCCATTCCCCCGTTTCTACCTCCTCTCCTCTCTGGCATACCCTGAGTGTGGACAATGCCCTGGCAGAATTACATAGCGATCGCCAGATGGGTTTGTCAGCTCAAGCGGCTACGTCCAGGTTAGATCAGTACGGTTCAAATGAGTTGGTTGAAACAGGGGGGCGCAGTCCCTGGCAGATTTTGTTAGACCAGTTCACCAACATCATGCTGATTTTGCTGATTGTGGTGGCTCTGGTTTCTGGAATCTTAGATTTTATTGATCTGCGGGCAGGGAAATTGTCGGCCGGAGAAATTCCGTTCAAAGATACGATCGCAATTTTGGCGATCGTGGTTTTGAATGGCCTGTTGGGTTACCTGCAGGAGAGTAAAGCCGAAAAAGACCTGGCGGCTTTGAAGAAGATGGCAACTTCCCGAGTCCGGGTGATTCGGGATGGCAAAACCCTGGAGATTGACTCGAAGGATCTGGTGCCAGGGGATGTCATGTTAGTGGAAGCGGGGGTGCAGGTGGCAGCCGATGGTCGCCTGCTGGAAGCCGCTAATCTCCAGGTTCGGGAAGCGGCTCTGACGGGAGAAGCCCATGCCGTCAATAAGCAGGTAGACCTGGAATTGCAGCCGGATACGCCCCTGGGTGATCGGGTCAATGTGGTGTATCAGGGAACGGAGGTAGTTCAGGGACGGGCTAGCGTCCTGGTGACAGGCACGGGGATGCAGACGGAACTGGGGAAAATTGCCACTCTGTTGCAATCCGTTGAGTCAGAGCCGACTCCCCTGCAGCAACGGATGGATCAACTCAGTAAAACCCTTGTGACTGGGGCTCTGGCTCTGGTAGCCCTGGTGGTGATTGGTGGCATCATCCATTTAGGGTGGGATAGCTGGAAGGATTTGCTGGAAGTGTCTCTGAGTATGGCGGTGGCGATCGTCCCGGAAGGCTTACCAGCAGTGATCACCGTTACTCTGGCCCTGGGAACACAGCGGATGGTGAAGCGCCAGGCTCTAATTCGGAAGCTGCCAGCCGTGGAAACCCTGGGTTCGGTGACGACAATCTGCTCTGACAAGACAGGAACCCTGACCCAGAACAAGATGGTTGTGCAGTTTGCCTATACCGGTAGCACTTCTCTGCGAGTAATGGGCGAAGGATACGATCCAGTAGGACAGTTTCATCCAGTCAATGACCTGGAGGGGCAGGCCCTTGACCCTCAGGCTAACCCTGAACTCCTGAACCTGTTGACCGCCTGTACCATTTGCAACGATGCTGTCCTGCAACAGGAAAAAGGACAGTGGATAATCCTGGGGGATCCGACGGAAGGGGCGCTCCTAACGCTGGCCGGAAAGGCCGGGTTTGAAAAGGATCAATGGGTGAGTAAGTTACCCAGGGTGGGAGAGTTTCCGTTCTCTTCCGAACGGAAACGGATGAGTGTGATTGTTCAGGTGCTGGGCGACGAGTCTTCTACCCAGCAGTCAAACCCTTACATGATGTTTACGAAGGGCTCACCGGAACTGATTCTGGAACGCTGTACCCAGATCCAGATTGGGGATCTGGCTCAACCTTTGACTGACGCTCAGCGCCATCAGGTATTAGACCAGAATAATCAGATGGCGGGTCGTGGTTTGCGGGTACTTGGTTTTGCCTGTAAGCCCTTGAGTCAGGTGCCTCCGGAAGGCTCCGATGAAGCCTCGGAGCAAGACCTGGTCTGGTTGGGGTTGGTAGGGATGTTGGATGCTCCCCGGCCTGAGGTGCGGGATGCCGTGGCCCGCTGTCGGAGTGCTGGAATTCGGCCGATTATGATTACCGGGGATCATCAATTGACAGCCCGGTCAGTGGCAGAGGATCTGGGGATTGCTCAACCCGGCGATCGGGTTTTGACTGGGCGAGAATTGGAGAAAATGAGCCTGGAAGACCTGAATGCCCAGGTGGATGAGGTGAGTGTCTATGCCAGGGTGGCCCCCGAACATAAGCTCCGGATTGTCCAGGTGCTGCAGCAGAAGAACCGGATTGTGGCGATGACCGGGGATGGGGTGAATGATGCCCCGGCTCTGAAGCAAGCTGATATTGGGATCGCCATGGGCATTACCGGTACAGATGTCAGTAAAGATGCCAGCGATATGGTGTTGCTGGATGATAACTTTGCCACGATCGTGGCTGCTACTGAAGAAGGCCGGGTCGTCTATACCAACATTCGTCGGTTCATCAAATATATTCTGGGCAGCAACATTGGCGAGTTGATTACGATCGGTGCCGCTCCCCTGATTGGTTTAGGTGGAGTACCCCTTTCTCCCCTGCAAATTCTCTGGATGAACCTGGTCACCGATGGATTACCGGCCCTCGCTCTGGCCGTAGAACCCGCCGAACCCAACGTGATGAAACGTCCGCCCCATGACCCCAGTGAGAGTATTTTTGCCCGTGGATTGGGGGCTTACATGATCCGGGTAGGGATTGTTCTGGCGATTATTGCGATCGCTCTCATGGTCTGGTCCTACGACTATGTCAAGCATACTCCTGGTGATCCAGAACGCTGGAAGACAATGGTATTTACAACCCTCTGTATTGCCCAGATGGGCCATGCCCTGGCAATCCGCTCCAATTCCCGCCTGACGATTGAGCTGAATCCTTTTTCGAATCCGTTTATTCTGGCGGCGGTGGTTCTGACTACCCTGTTGCAACTGGCGTTGATTTATGTGCCCTTCCTGCGAGCCTTCTTCAATACCCATTACCTGAATGGCTTTGAATTACTGGTTTGTCTGGGGTTCAGTATGCTCATGTTTGTCTGGATTGAAATTGAGAAGTTAGTCTTCCGGTGGTACGCTGCCAGAAAGTAAATTGGTTTAAGGTTTGAGGTAGAAATTGTGGGTTGTGCCAGAACAGCTCACAATTTCTATCTGCAGCCCTGTTTTTGCCTCCATGTACCTCAAAACCCTCCACCTCAAACAGTTTCGTAACTACCTGGAGCAGCAGGTGGAGTTTAATGCCCCCAAAACCATTCTGGTGGGTGACAATGCCCAGGGGAAGTCGAATTTACTGGAAGCTGTAGAATTACTTTCTACTCTACGATCGCACCGCACCTCCCGCGATCGGGATCTGATCTACTCGCCTGCGACCATTGCTCAGGTGACAGGGCATCTGGAGCGGGACCTGGGAGCGGTTGAACTGGCGGTGACCCTGCGAAGCAACAGCCGACGTACCGTTGCTCTTAACAGTGAGTCCCTGCGGCGGCAGCTAGATTTTCTAGGGACACTGAATATGGTGCAGTTTTCCAGCCTGGATCTGGATCTGGTCAGGGGAGGCCCAGAGCAACGGCGTACCTGGTTGGATGGGCTACTGATTCAACTGGAGCCGGTTTATGCCCATATTTTGCAGCAGTACAACCAGGTTCTCCGGCAGCGCAATGCCCTTTTACGCCGGATGCATCGGCCGGATGGAGCGGGATTGATAGAAGCCCCGCTACTGGCTACAGCCGCAACTCCGGGCGTAATGGCGGAGGTTCCCGAAGCCAAACCGGTCAGGGAAGAACTGGCACTCTGGGATACTCAATTGGCGGTGGCGGGTACCCGGGTGATTCGACGGCGCAATCGCGTGTTGCGGCGCTTGGCCCCGATCGCCTATGACTGGCATCGGGCGATTAGTGGTAGTCGAGAAGAGTTAGAGATTCGCTATGCTCCCAACGTAGAGCAAACCGAAGATGATCCGGGGTTGATCCAGCAGGCTTTTTTAGACAAAATTTATAGCCGAACTACCGCCGAGCAACACCAGGCAACCACCCTGGTTGGGCCCCATCGAGATGAGGTGGAGTTTATGATTAACGGTAACTACGCCCGCCAGTACGGTTCCCAGGGGCAGCAACGGACTCTGGTTCTGGCTTTGAAGCTGGCTGAATTGAAGCTAATCGAAGAGGTGATTGGGGAACCCCCTCTGTTGCTCCTGGATGATGTGCTGGCTGAGTTAGATCTGCATCGCCAGAACCAGCTTCTAGAGGCAATTCAAAAACGCTATCAAACCTTAATTACAACCACCCACCTGGGCGCTTTTGAGGCTCAGTGGTTGCATTCCTCGCAAATTTTTTCCGTCAACGCAGGACAACTGGCTGCGGTTTCCCGTTAGCCCTGGAGGCATGACGAAACATAAACTCTTTGTAAAGGGATTTAGGTTGCCGGGGCACTCTAGCAACAGAAAGTAAGCAGTCCTCAAGTTGCCTGATCACCAGGTTGTCTGTTCAACATTGAGGCACTTCCTGTAGCCCGGTATAACCCTATGCAGAAAGCAATTGATCATGTCCTATTTCCAGTTCCTGCCGCCGATGAGGGGCAAGAATTGGCACAAATCCTGACTCTCCTGACCGAGGTGACGATGGCTCTGGGGCAGAATCAGGATCTGGCCGATGTTCTGGATCACTGTTTACAGGCGATCGCCCACTACCTGAATGTGTCATTCGTTCGTGTCTGGACTTTTAGCCACGAGACTAACCTGCTCGAACTCCAGGCGATCGCCGGACAACATAGTTATACCGAAGACTTCTATAGCCGTATTCCTCTGGGCATCTCGATCATTGGTCATATTGCCCAGACTCGGCAGCCCTACGTGACCAATACCGTCGCTCAAGACTTGATTCTGGGGGGCAAAGAGTGGGTGCAACGGGAAGGCTTTGTGGCCTTTGCCGGATATCCCCTGATATTAGATGATCGCCTGATTGGGGTTCTGGCCCTGTTCAATCGTCAGCCTTTTACCCAGACAATGCAATCTCTACTGGCTTCCCTGGCCCGTACCCTGGCAATTGCCGTTGACCGACTCTGGGCCAGGGTCGAACTGCTAAGTGATCGGGAAGCCCTCTTGTTTCAGTTGGCCAGCCAGATGCGGAATACCCTCGACCTGGACACCATTCTGGGGACAGCGGTCACCGAAATTCGCCGCCTATTGCACATCGATCGCTGCCACTTTCTCTGGTGCTGGTCCCAGGCGACCCACCCGATTCTGGCAATTACCCATGAAGCTAAGGTGGAGGAATTACCCAGCTTATTGGGAGAATGCCCGGAGGAGCAGGCGATTTCTCTGGGGGCCACCATTCTCAACCTGTCTCCAATTCGGACCAATGATGTCACGACGGATATGGATCTGGACAGCTCGGTGCGACAGGCCCTCCTCAACCTCGACATTACCTCCCAACTGCTGGTTCCCCTGGAAACCCGTTCTGGCCAATTGGGGGCGATCGTTTGCAGTCATTGCAGTTCTCGCTCCTGGAGTGACAGTGAAGTAGAACTGTTGCAGGCGGTGGTTGATCAGTTGGCCCTGGCGATCGACCAGGCCGAACTCTATGCCCAGACCCGGGCCGCCGCCGCCGCCGCGCAGACCCAGGCGAATCAATTGAGTGAAGCGATCCAAAATCTGAAACAAACCCAGACCCAATTGATTCAGAGCGAGAAGATGTCAAGCCTGGGTCAGATGGTGGCTGGAATTGCCCATGAGATTAATAACCCGGTCAACTTCATTACGGGCAATCTCTCCCATGCCAGTAACTATATTCAAGACATTCTGGACATTCTGGAGCTTTACCAGCAGTTTTATCCAGAACCGGCTCCAGAAATTCAAGAACTGGCAGAGTCCCTGGATCTGGACTTTATTGCCACGGATCTACCCAAGTTGCTGTCTTCCATGCGAATTGGGGCCGATCGCATCCGCCAGATTGTGTTGTCCCTGCGTAACTTCTCCCGGTTAGATGAAGCGGAAATGAAGCCCGTAGATGTGCATGAAGGGATTGACAGTACCCTGTTGATTCTCCAGAGCCGCTTGAAGCCGACCAGTGGTAAGCCAGGAATTCAACTGAATAAAGAGTATGGCGAGTTACCGGCGATCGACTGTTATCCCGGGCAACTGAACCAGGTGTTTATGAATGTTTTGGCGAACGCGATCGATGCCCTGGAAGAGCAACCCGACCCGATCATTACGATTCATACGGAGCTTTTGCAGGATCAAGGGACACTAGGAGGGCTTCCCGGTCAACCGGCGGTGCTGATTTCGATTCAGGACAATGGACCGGGAATGCCTGAGGCGGTACGCACTCATTTGTTTGACCCCTTCTTCACCACCAAACCGATTGGCAAGGGAACCGGACTGGGACTGTCGATCAGCTATCAAATTGTCGTGGAAAAACATCAGGGTCAGTTTGAATGCCGCTCGGAACCTGGCCAGGGAGCAGAATTTAGAATTGTGATACCGATCGCTCCACCTAAAGCTACAAAAGCTGGACGGCAGGAACAGGGCCTTTATCAATAGGGGTACGCAGGGTTAACTGAGGATCTGGATTTCAAAGAATGATTCAGACAATAACGGATGTTTCCTGGCAGAGCTATATCCATAGAATCGACCCTGCTATTCCATTGCGGTCAACTTTTAGGAGGGATAAAAAGCCTTGCCAAGCAGAGAAATACAATCTTTACCAAACATTTAACAAGCTTCGGAAAATACACTTTCTAGGTTGAGAAATAATTTTCCCCTTGAGTTTTAGCAATTGCTTCGGAATACTGATGATTGATACTGATGGTGCGTGTCTGACACAAACCATTCTGAAGCTGTAATTCAACTAATCTTCCATCTACCTAGCGAGGACGCTATGCAAACTATTACCGCCAAAGTTGAAACGAAGCTCAAGAAGCGCCCGGTTGATTCGGCCCAACTTCAGCCGACGGAGGTTTTAGCTGTACCCGTTGGTAAGTCCTATGGTGTTGATTCGTTTGAGCCAGCAGAAAATGGCCATGTGAAAGTGATTCTGGCAGCCAATAGTGGTGTTTTCTATGCCTTCGTTCAACATTGGGACGGTCTGGTTGATGGCACTCAATTAATTACCAAGCAACAGGCAGAAGCGTTGTTTGGCAATCCGATTTATGACACCGAACTAAAAGACTTGAATGCCTGCCTGAAGCGGTATCAGATTAATACTCCTGCCCGGATGCGTCATTTCCTCAGTCAAATTGCCCACGAATCGGGTGGCTTGAAGTGGATGAAAGAGTTGGCCTCTGGAGATGATTATGAAGGTCGGTCTGACCTGGGTAATAATCAACCGGGAGATGGTCGGAGATTCAAAGGAGCTGGGGTGATTCAGTTGACCGGGCGGGCTAACTATCAAGCCTTTGCCAAGGAGATTGGAGATCCTCGGATTATGGAAGGATGTGATTATGTTGCGACCAACTATCCTTTTACCAGTGCTGGCTTCTGGTGGAAAAACAACGACATGAACGCTCTCTGTGATTCCGGGGCTACGGTTGAGCAGGTGACCAAGCGGGTTAATGGGGGTTATAACGGTCTGGACGATCGCATTCATTACTATGAGAAAGCGTTGAAATTGATCAAGTAACAGAAAATAATTAGCAAGGCTGTATCCGGCGTAGTTGCTGGCTGTGTTCTGGCCTTGAAGCTGAGGTTGAAGCGATTCCGCCCTATGAACTGTAATAGTCCCCTCGTTCTGGCTCAGAGAACGGGGGGATATTTTGTTGTGGCCCCCAATTTTGAGACTGCTGGTAATCGCTCCAGGGTTGCCTGCGATCGCCGGAAATTGGTATCTCTTCAGTCCCGGCTTACGCTATTGTGATCAACAGTGATCTTTAATAAAAACTGCTCTTAGCATGACCCTGGCGCACCCCCATAAAAAAGCGAAAGCCCTCAAATCTACCAGTCGTCGTCCAGCAAAAGAACTGTGCAGTGAATGCGGGCTGTGTGACACTTACTACATTCATTACGTCAAAGAGGCCTGCGCCTTTCTCAACCAGCAGGTTGCGGATCTGGAAGCGCAAATCCACGGGCGTAGCCGTGATTTAGAGAATCCTGATGATTGGTATTTTGGCGTCAGCCAGGAGATGATGGCCGCCCGCAAAGTTGAGCCGATTCCAGGCGCACAATGGACGGGAATTGTCAGTTCCATCGCGATCGAGATGCTGAACCGGGGTCTGGTAGAAGGGGTGGTTTGTGTTCAGAATACGGAGAGCGATCTCTTTCAGCCCAAACCTGTAATTGCCCGAACCCCGGAGGAAATTTTGGCGGCGCGGGTGAATAAGCCGACTCTGTCTCCTAACCTGTCGGTGTTAGAGCAGGTTGAACAGTCTGGCATGAAACGCCTGTTAGTGATTGGGGTGGGCTGTCAGATTCAGGCCCTGCGGGCAGTAGAGCAACAACTTGGGTTAGAAAAGCTCTATGTTTTGGGCACTCCCTGCGTAGATAACGTTACCCGGGCCGGGTTGCAGAAGTTTTTGGATACTACCAGCCGATCGCCGTCAACGGTGGTGCATTACGAGTTTATGCAAGACTTTCGGGTGCATTTTAAGCATGAGGATGGCTCGGTGGAGATGGTGCCGTTCTTTGGTTTGAAGACGAACCAGTTGAAGGATGTCTTTGCCCCTTCCTGTATGAGTTGTTTTGATTATGTCAACTCCCTGGCCGATCTGGTGGTCGGCTATATGGGAGCCCCCTTCGGCTGGCAATGGATTGTCGTGCGTAACGATCGGGGCCGGGAAATGCTCGATCTGGTGCAGGAGCAGTTAGAAACTCAACCTGTGACTTCCCAGGGCGATCGCCGAAATGCAGTACAGCAGAGTATTCCGGCCTACGATCAGGGGGTGACTTTACCGATGTGGGCGGCTCGCCTGATGGGGCTGGTGATCGAGCGGATTGGGCCGAAGGGGTTGGAATATGCTCGGTTTTCGATTGATTCCCACTTTACCCGGAATTATCTCTACGTGAAGCGCAATCATCCAGAAAAACTGGATGACCATGTGCCAGAGTATGCCAAGCGCATTGTGGGGCAGTATCAGTTGCCCGATTGAGGGAGTTGGGGCGGAGGGTGTGCAACTCTTCCTGCCTGTGCCCCGGTTTCATCTTCAGTCGTAATGCTATCGGCGAACGGTAAACTCTGGCAAAAAGCCGGGGCAAGAAAAACCTTATCTGGCAAGGGCCAGATGTTGTTGCTGTCTCTGGAAAAAGCGGATCATCAATTGATCCTCTCCTTTAATGTGGTGGGCCAACCACTCTGCCAGAAACTGGGTCAGGTCTGTAGTAACTGAGCTTTCCTGCTGTTTCACCCGGGTGATTAACTGCATGACCTTGGTCTTCAGCGCGTCATGGGTCTGTTTATGGCGGGCATACCCGGGATACTGGTTTGCTTGCATCAGGGCTTCTTCTGAATCAAAGTGGTCGATCGTATGGATGGCCAGTTGCTCCAGAATAATCTCTAAGTCAGAAGGAGGACATTTCTGCATCATCGCCTGATGCAGGCCGTTGACCAGGTCAAATAACTCCTGATGTTCCCGGTCAACCTGGAGATGCCCGGTAGCGTAATCTTCCTTCCAAACAGCGATCGACATGATGAAACTCAAGCACTATATAACGATATAAGATTGTATCGTTGATCGGCGTATCTTGGCTAGAACTGGGCTAGAACTGGGCTAGAACTGGCGCGACCAGTCCTGCCAGCGTTCCACCACTACCTTGGTTTGGGTAAAAAATTCGACGGCCTGGTGCCCCTGCCCATGCAGGTCGCCAAAAAAGCTGTCTTTCCATCCGCTAAAGGGGAAGTAGGCCATCGGTGCGGCAACCCCAATATTGATGCCGATGTTGCCAGCCTCCGCTTCGTAGCGAAACTTGCGGGCCGCGGCTCCACTACTGGTAAACAGGCAGGCCATGTTGCCGTACTGCCCCCGGTTGATCAGCTCGATCGCCGCATCGATCGTGTCCAGGTGGATCAAACTCAGGACGGGCCCAAAAATTTCCGTTCGGGCAATTTCTCCTGTGGGGTTAATATCTTGCAAAATCGTGGGTCGGACAAAGTAGCCCCCTTCATAGCCAGCAATTTGGGGTTGTCGTCCGTCTACCAGTACCTTTGCGCCTTCGGACACCCCCTGCTGAATTAATCCTTCAATCCGAGTTTTGCTCTGGGCTGTAATCACTGGCCCCATCTGAACTCCCTGCTCCAGCCCGTAACCCACCACCCGGGCCTGGGCGACATCGGCGATCGCCTCAGTGAAGGTGTGGCGGGCGGCTCCTACGGTAACGGCGACGGAAGCTGCCAGACAGCGCTGACCGGCACAGCCAAAGGCGCTATCGGCCATGATTCGGGTGGTCATCTCCATATCGGCATCGGGCAGGACAATCACCGGATTCTTGGCTCCCCCCTGGCATTGCGCCCGTTTGCCATTGGCCGCGGCCCGACTGTAGACGTAACGGGCGACGGGGGTAGAGCCGACAAAGCTGATGGCCCGTACCAGGGGATGGTCGAGCAGGGCATCGACTACTTCCTTCGCCCCGTTCACCAGGTTAATCACACCTTCTGGTAATCCGGTCTGGGCCAGCAAATGGACAACCTTCTGCATGGTCAGAGGCACCCGTTCCGAGGGTTTGATAATACAGGTGTTGCCGCAGGCAAGGGCGTAGGGCATGAACCAGAAGGGAATCATCCCCGGAAAGTTAAACGGACAGATAATGGCCGTCACTCCTAAGGGTTGTCGGATCATCATCTCGTCAATGCCCCGGGCAATATCCTCGGAGTTGTAGCCCTGCATCAGCGTCGGAATTCCACAGGCCATTTCGACATTTTCGATCGCCCGCCGCATTTCGCCTTTTGATTCGGCCAGGGTTTTGCCACATTCCTGGGTGATGGTTCTGGCCAGGTCTTCTAAATTGTCTTCCAGCAGGGTTTTGAGTTTGAACAAATACTGAATTCGATCGCCGGCAGGAGTTCGTCTCCAGGTCTTAAAGGCGGCAGCAGCAGCCTGGGCTGCCCGCTCTACTTCCGCTGCGGAAGATAGGGGAACGGTGGCCAGAACTTCCGTCGTTGCCGGGTTGATTACATCCAGCCAGGTAGCTCCGTCGGGCGCTGACCACTGACCGCCCACGTAATTTTGTAGAGGTATCGATGCCATGCTGTCCTGTCACCCACTCAATGCACCTCCCCCATCCTCGTTGAAAAGCCCGGTTTAAAGCAACTTCTCTAAGCCATAGACCAGGGTTTTTAAGCCAATCACCTTACGGATGGAGAGCAGCACTCCCGGCATGTAGCAGGCCCGATCGCTGGTGTCGTGGCGCAGGGTATAGACCTGTCCGGCGGCCCCAAAAATCACTTCCTGGTGGGCGATCAGCCCCGGCAACCGGACACTGTGAATCCGAATATCCGCATCGGCCTGGCTGCCCCGGGCTCCGGCCAGCTTTTCCGTTTCCTGAACCGTGGGTGGGTTAAAGGATTTGCCCATTTCTGCCAGCAGTTGGGCGGTCTGTAGAGCGGTACCACTGGGGGCATCGGCTTTCTGGTTGTGGTGCAGCTCAATAATTTCGACATGGTCAAAATATTGGGATGCCTGGATCGCTGCCTGTTGCAACAACACCATCCCGATCGAAAAGTTAGGGATGATCAGACAGCCCGTACTGGCCTTATCAGCAAATTCGGCCAGGTCGTGAATCTGTTCTGGGCTTAAGCCTGTGGTGCCCACCACGGGACGAACTCCGTAGGCGATCGCCGCCCGAATATTTTCGTACACCGAGTCAGGGTGGGTAAAATCTACCATGACCCCCAGCTGGCGTTCTTGAGCCAGCATGGCCAGCATTGGCTCAAAGTCGTTGGTGATTGGGACTTCCAGGGTGCCGCAGCCCGCCAGTTCGCCAATATCCTGGCCCTGCAACGCCGGATTGCGATCGACGGCTCCCAACAGAGTCAGATCTTCTGCCTGGGCCACGGCTTTGACGACTTCGCGCCCCATTTTACCCCCAGCTCCATTCACCAGAACCGGGATTGGAAGTTGACCCGTCATAATCTAAACCCCAGACATTGAATCGACTCAGGTATTTTACCTGGGAAGGGGGGTAGGGAGACGGAGAAATGTTGAGAAGTCAGGAGCTACGGTGGGCTCCTGACTCCATGCCATTAATAGCTATCTTCGCCAGGTACCCGATCGTTGTCTATATCAGGGGTGCTTTGGGCCAGGGAGGCATCCCGGATGGCCTGCCACTGGCAAAAGAGATCCTGGCCTTTCAAATCAGTATTTCGATAGCGTTGGATTGCCTGGTCTAGTTCTTGAGGGGTTTTGGGTACCTCAATTGAGCAAATAGTCTCTAGCATGGCTATACCTCCGCGCAATTTGCAGTCAGGAATACCTGTATTATTCCCAGGAATGATAGAGACTCCCCCGGTTCTGACAAAACGTAGCAAGCTGTGACATTTGCTTTACGCCAGCGGTAATAAAATTTCAAACTCCGTACCATTTGTTAAAGAACCCGGGGAGGTGGCAGCCTCTGACTCGCTCTCGGGATGGCGGGAACGGACAGCAAATCGACCTCCATGCTTGGCTGTCACAATCTGGTAACTCATGGCCAGACTGGTTTCCCGGGAAGCCCGTTTTTTAATTGAAAAAGATTCTAATAGTTGGGTCTGGTCTTCTGGGGACAGTCCAGGGCCGTTGTTGGCGATGCAGATAGAAACCCAGCGGGAAACCTGGCCCTGGGGTTCAGTCAGGGTCCGGATCTGAGTCGTGATTTCGATCGTCGGTTTAAATTCTGGTTGTGCCGGAAACCTGCCGACCTGCTGGGTTTTCAGTTCCAGATCGAGTTGCTGAATCACGGCATCATTGATCAAGACATCCACGGCATTGCTCAGGATGTTCATAAATACCTGGTTCAGTTGTCCGGCGAAACAGAGAACCGGTGGCAGGTGCCCGTAGTTCTTGACAATGGCAATATCACTGCTGAGGCGACTTTTCAGCAGAAGCAAAATGCTGTCGATCAACTCATGGATATCCGCTGGTTTGGGGTACACCTCATCAATATGGCAGAAGTTTTGCAGGCTGGTAGCCAGGTTTGATAGGCGTTCTGCCCCCGTCCGAATGCTTTCGATCGCCTGGGGTAAGTCCTGACGCAGGTAGTCAACTTCCAGGTCTTCCTGAAGCCTGCGAAGTTCTGCCGGTGGGTGGGGCAGGTATTTTTCGTAGGCGGCCACCAGGGCCAATAGACTTTCGCCGTAGGCCGCGACATGGCTCAGGTTACCCCAGATGAAACTGACCGGATCGAGAATTTCATGGGCCACCCCATCCACCAGCCGTCCCAGATTGGCCATCTTGTCGCTCTGGATCATCTGGGCCTGGGCCCGTTCGTAGCGAACCTGGGTTTCTACCCCGCGAATTTGCCAGTAGGCGATGTTCAGGGCATGAATATCTAGCAGGTAGAACTTTTCAGGACTGATCTGAACCAGAATGGGATCTCCCTGAAACTCCGGCGATCGCCGTAAGGATTGCTGGGCCGCCACGACGATCGGGGTCGTGGCGGGTAGCAGGAGTAAATTGCTACGGGCATAGCTGTAGAGAACCCGCAGGGGTTCCTTGAGAAACAGGTCTACTCCATGGGGCCGGATCAGGTACTCCAGCAGACGGTAACGGGAGATCATCCCGACAAAATGGCCCTGCTCGTATAACGTGGCTCCTGGCAGCAAGGGATGTTGCTCAAAAATCTGAGCCAGCTGGCTGCCGAGGCAATCTAAACTGACTTGAAAGCTGTAGAGCGGCAGGTCTTGTAACGTAGACTCCAGCTGGAGAGCCTGACTGCTACCTTCAATTAATACCGGTGGGTTGAAGTGAGAATCCTGAGGCACGAGACAACAAAAGACGACAGGAACCCTGATCTTGGGCCAGAAAGCATCCAGAGGGCAGATGCCCAGTCCGATTGATTCAGACTGCCCAACCTCATTAAACGCGATTCACCCCAGTTCGGTAACCCGTACAGTCAAAAAAGTTGCAATTACATCCAACGTTGGGTAGATTAGCACTCAGAGGTTGAGAGTGCTAATTTTCAATCGATGACTGAAATGAGATTCAGTTGGAGGTTAGAAACACGGATCTCAACCGCAGCTTTTTAACTAGAACGATTCTTGTTCGCCCTAGTCCTGCTAGTTTGGAGAATTTTGTATGGCAGCCGTAACTCTCAGCGTATCTACTGTAAAACCCTTGGGAGATCGTGTTTTCGTTAAAGTCAGTGCTTCTGAGGAAAAAACTGCTGGCGGTATTCTGCTTCCTGATACGGCGAAAGAGAAGCCTCAGGTTGGCGAAATCGTTGCAGTTGGCCCCGGTAAGCGCGGTGATGACGGTGTTCGTCAAGAGCCGGAAGTAAAAATCGGCGATAAAGTTCTCTACTCTAAGTATGCCGGAACTGACATCAAACTGGGTACTGAAGAGTATGTTCTGTTGTCTGAAAAAGACATTCTGGCGATCGTTGCTTAATTTCCGATTTAGATCTTGGGTTTTAGATTCTTATCGATCTAAATCCGAAGTCTAAAGCTGAATTCGCTCACCACTCAATCCGAAATCCAAAATCGTAAATCTGAAATCTGAGGAACTATGGCAAAGCGCATCATTTACAACGAAAACGCTCGGCGGGCTCTTGAGAAGGGCATGGACATTCTGGCTGAGGCCGTAGCAGTAACCCTCGGTCCCAAGGGCCGCAACGTGGTTCTGGAGAAGAAATTCGGCGCTCCCCAGATCGTGAATGATGGTGTGACCATCGCCAAGGAAATCGAGCTGGAAGACCATGTGGAAAACACCGGTGTTTCCCTGATCCGTCAGGCTGCTTCCAAAACCAACGATGCTGCTGGGGACGGTACCACCACTGCTACCGTACTGGCCCATGCCATTGTCAAAGAAGGTCTGCGTAACGTTGCTGCTGGTGCTAACGCCATCCAGTTGAAGCGTGGTATCGACAAGGCAACTGCTTTCCTGGTAGACAAGATTGCTTCCCACGCTCGTCCTGTGGAAGACTCTAAGGCGATCGCCCAGGTGGGTGCAATCTCTGCCGGTAACGACGATGAAGTCGGTCAGATGATTGCCAGTGCCATGGACAAGGTTGGCAAAGAGGGTGTGATCTCTCTGGAAGAAGGCAAGTCCATGACCACCGAACTGGAAGTCACGGAAGGGATGCGCTTTGATAAGGGCTATATCTCTCCTTACTTCGCAACCGACACCGAGCGGATGGAAGCGGTTCTGGATGAGCCTTTCCTGTTGATCACCGATAAGAAGATCACCCTGGTTCAAGACCTGGTGCCCGTTCTGGAGCAGGTTGCTCGCGCCGGTCGGCCCCTGGTGATCATTGCTGAAGACATCGAGAAAGAAGCCCTGGCTACCCTGGTGGTCAACCGTCTGCGCGGTGTACTGAACGTTGCGGCTGTCAAGGCTCCTGGTTTCGGCGATCGCCGCAAAGCCATGCTGGAAGACATCGCTGTTCTGACCGGTGGTCAATTGATTACCGAAGATGCAGGTCTGAAGCTGGATGCCACCAAGATCGACAGCCTCGGTAAGGCCCGTCGCGTCACCATCACCAAAGACAACACCACGATCGTAGCTGAAGGCAACGAAGCTCAAGTCAAGGCCCGGGTCGAGCAAATCCGTCGTCAGATGGAAGAAACCGAATCCAGCTACGACAAAGAGAAGCTGCAAGAGCGTCTGGCTAAACTGGCCGGTGGGGTTGCGGTGATCAAGGTGGGAGCTGCTACCGAAACCGAAATGAAGGATCGGAAGCTGCGTCTGGAAGATGCTATCAACGCTACCAAGGCTGCCGTTGAAGAAGGGATTGTGCCCGGTGGTGGTACCACCCTGGCTCACCTGGGTCCCGACCTGGAAACCTGGGCCAGCAGCAACCTCACCGGTGAAGAGTTGATTGGTGCAACCATTGTGGCTCGGGCCCTGGCTGCTCCCCTCAAGCGGATCGCTGAGAACGCCGGTCAAAATGGTGCTGTGATTGCTGAGCGGGTCAAAGAGAAGGACTTCAATGTTGGCTTCAACGCGGCTACCAACGAGTTCGTTGATATGTTTGAAGCTGGTATCGTTGACCCCGCTAAGGTCACCCGTTCGGCTCTGCAAAATGCTGCTTCCATTGCTGGCATGGTGTTGACCACCGAGTGCATCGTGGTTGACAAGCCCGAACCCAAGGATGCTGCTCCGGCTGGTGCTGGCGGCGGTATGGGTGGTGACTTCGACTACTAATTGAGTCAGTCAATCTGGGGTTAAAAGTTGGGTAGATTAGCCAGCTAACCCCAGGTAATTTCCCAGCAAAGAGCGATCGCCCCTGCTAAAGGGGCGATCGCTCTTTGCTGGGCGGGGGAAGACTCCAGACCTCCCTGACAGAATTAACTTTCAAGCAAAAACCTGTACTCCTACCGATGCTCGGGATGCATCGCCGCATCCATGTAAGAATGCACCACTCCCTGGCCAATGCTCTTACCCAGGAGATTCCAGGTAAACAGACCCGTTACTACAGAAATCAGAAAGGCTCCTACCCAGGAAATTAAGACAGATAAGCCAAACATTTCCAGACTGGCGGCCAGAAAGATCCAGAAGCCGAGGAAGCCACCGATAAAGGGAAACAGCAGTTTCAGGCGTTCAAACCGGGCCAGGTGCAGGGTTGAAGGATTGCGGTACCAGAAGCCCATTTCTCCAGTCAGAGAAGCGGCAAAGGCCAGCCCGCAGGAAATCGTAAAGAAGAGGCCAACGAACAGCAAAAAGTAGGGGAGAGATGTGGGTTTCGAGACGATCGCGTCCTGAAAGTTTTCCAGGTAATTAGCCCAGTTCATTTGAAGACTCCTTTTTAATCCAAGATTTTTTGTTGCCCAGGTGCTTGGGCCAGAGGGGCTATCCAGACTGCGGGCAAAAGTGTATCCGTGATTTTTAATGGCTTCACTACAGCAATTTCTGGGCTAGTTTACCTCTACCTAACTGAGCATCCGGCTTAACTGAGTACCCGGCACTCTAGCCGTTTCCGGAATGGATTAAATGAATATGTAGTATATTGTAGTACGACGTTTCTTCTGGCAGTGCTGCGATAGGGAATCCTCGATCGATCGGCAATGCCCCTGGAGGATCAATCAGTTCTGTTTAATAAGGGAGGCACCAATGCCCTACGAAGTTTTGCCAATCTCGACCCCCAAGCCTGTGCTGTCCTGGGCCAACCATGACCTGGGCGCAGAAGAAACCAAAATGGCAAAAAATGTTGCTTCCCTGCCGTTTGTATTCAAGCATGTCGCCCTCATGCCCGATGTGCATTTAGGTAAGGGAGCCCTGGTGGGGTCTGTGATCGCTACCCGAGATGCCATCATTCCAGCGGCGGTTGGTGTAGATATCGGTTGTGGCATGGCCGCAATTAAAACTCCCTTTACCGCGTCGCAACTGGAGGGTAAGTTGAAAAAGATGCGCCAGGATATTGAGGCCGCGATCCCGACCGGTTTCAACGAAAACAAGGAGGCAGATAAAACCGTCCTCAACTGGCAGGGCTGGCGGGACTTTAAAGACTTACATAGTGGGGTGCAACACCTGGAGAGCAAAGCTCTGAAGCAGATGGGTTCCCTGGGGGGTGGTAACCACTTCATTGAAATCTGTCTCGATACCCAAGATCAGGTCTGGTTGATGCTGCATTCTGGCTCCCGGAATATTGGCAATATGCTGGCCCAGAACCATATCAAAACCGGTAAGGAACTGGCCCGCCTGGCGGGTACCCGGTTGCCCGATCCTGACCTCGCCTACTTTGTGGCTGGTACGCCTGAGTTCCAGGCCTACTGGCAGGACTTGCAGTGGGCCCAGCGCTATGCCCTGTTCAACCGGGAAGTAATGATGGCCCGATTTCAGCGAATTGTGGAAAAGCACCTGGCGGGTGGTAAGCCGACCAGGCCGCTCCTGTCAGTCAACTGTCACCACAACTACGCAGAGAAAGAAACCCATTACGGCGAGGAACTGTACGTTACCCGCAAAGGGGCGGTGCGGGCCAGGGAGACCGACTACGGAATTATTCCTGGCTCCATGGGAGCCAAGTCCTTCATTGTTAAGGGTAAGGGCAACCATGAGAGCTATTGCTCTTGCAGCCATGGAGCCGGACGGGCCCTGTCTCGCAATAAGGCCAAGTTGCAGTTTACCCTGGATGACCTGATTCAGCAGACTCAGGGGGTGGAATGCCGTAAGGATGAAGGGGTACTGGATGAAATTCCGGCGGCTTACAAGCCGATCGACCAGGTGATGCAAAACCAGGCTGACCTGGTGGAAGTGGTAGCGACTCTGAAGCAGGTGGTTTGTGTGAAGGGATGACCTTTACCAGGCATATCTGTCAGTTATCTGAGGTGCAGAGAGAAATCTTTGCACCTTTTTTGTGAATCGGGCGCTGGTTGTAAAAGCAGCTTCCTTCCCCGGGTTGAGGAAGGGAGCCAAGGGGGTTGATTAGGGTTAAACAAACCGGTTTGAAACAATCTTTGGTTTGAACGAATCAACAGAGGGAGAAAAACAATGGCTAAGGCAAACCCGATCGAGATCCAGAAGCATCTCAAAGGCATGGACTATCCTGCCAGTAAGAAGGAAATCATTGATCACGCTGGAAAACAGGGAATTGCTGAGGATTTGAAACAGGTGCTGGAGCAGTTACCCGAGGATGATTATGAAACTCCGGCAGAAGTCAGTAAGGCGATCGGCCAACTCCAATAAGCACGTAACTCTGCCGATTACACGGGGCGAACAGCTACAAAAATTGGCTTCCAGCCCTTGAACCTATGGGGGCTTGCCCTTGAACAGAGTTGGGACGGCAGGAAAAACCAGACTGCCGTCCCAACTCAACTCAGAAGGGCCGAGATCTTTGAGTCCATACTGGGCAGTTGCCAGTCCCTATTCAATCAACCCGGCTGGTGGTGTAATCTCGATACGCTTTTGCTCCAGATCGACAACCGGAACGATCGGTTTGACGAACGGAATTAACACCGTTTTACCCGTGGGTTGCTGCACTTCCAGCAGGTCATTCCCCGCCGAAATCAGGCTGACGACGGTTCCCAGGGAGGTCTGGGTTGCCTGGTCAAACACCTCTAACCCAATCAGATCGATGATATGGAACTCGTCCTCCTCCAGGGTCGGCCGATCGCTGGCCGGAACCAGCAATAGGGCACCCTGCAACTCCTCTGCCTGGGTGCGATTGGTAATTCCCTCCAATCGGACAACGAACAGGCCCCTGCCATGGTATCGCCCACTCAGGAGGCGAACGGGTTGAGGTTCGGCAGTTCCCGGTTTCCACAGCCAGCGATCGCCGGGTTCTTCAAATCGCTCGGGGAAGTCTGATTCGGGGTAGATCCGCAGTTCTCCCTGGAGCCCCTGAGCCGCGACAATTTTGCCGATCGTGACAAATTCGCCCCTGGGAGTGGAATAGCTGTTGGAGACAGGGGAACTTTCCCGCCGGGGCTGTTTAGATGGGACCGCCCCGGGGCCTGATCTTCTGCCACTCATGAGGCCAGGGCCGGACTGTTCGCAGTCTGGCCATAGGTTTGAGCAACGACCTCTGCCAACCGTTTCATCCCTACTTCCAGCTCAGCATCGCTGGCGGTCAAACTGATACGCAGGCACTGACGAGTATGGGCCCAATCTTCCCGCAGACCGGGGAAGAAAGAACTACCAGGAACCACAATCACACCGACCTGCTTCAACTGCTGGTAAAAATCCCAATCTGTAATGGGCAGATCTTGCAACCACAGCCAGGTGAAAATGGCTCCTTCGCCACGGTGCAGAAACCACGGCAGGTCAGCAGGCATGTGCCGATCCAGGGTAGTCTCCACCAGTTCAATTTTCCTCTGGTAGTAGGGTCGAATTACCTCCGTCGCGATCGTGGCCAGGGCTCCTGAGTTGATCGCCCGAGCGGCGATCGCCTGACCGTAGCGGGGGGAATGGATGCACATATTGGTCTGGAAGCATTCCAAAATTTGAATCAGTCGTTCGTCCCCAATGGCGATCCCAATCCGCTCACCTGGCAGGCCCGCCTTAGACAGGCTCATACAGTGCAGAATATTGCCTCCGAAGATGGGAGTCATTTCAGTGTAGTTAAGTGCCGGGAACGGAGGGCCATAGGCCGAATCAATCAGCACTGGCACATCGTAGGGCTGGGCCAGGTCAGCAATTTTCCTGACTTCATCGTTGGTCAAAACATTGCCCGTTGGGTTGCAGGGCCGGGAAAACAAAACGCAGCCGGTGGTTTCGTTGATTTCTAACTGACTAAAATCGGGCCGATACTTAAACCGATGGGCGGCGCTGTCGATATCTAGGGTGGGCCGGTAGGCCAGCAGTGACTCGGGCACCAGGGTGACTCCGCCATAGCCCGTGTAATCGGGACTGAGGGGCAGCACGATCTGCTTCAGGTTGCCACCGGTCGTATAACCACCAAAGGCGTTGGCGGCATAAAAGTAAAGACTCTGGCTACCGGGAGTAATCAGAACATTACGATCGGTCAACTCCAGACCGTAGCGCCGATTAAAATCCATGACAACAGCATCGATCAGGGGCTGGTAGCCCTGGCTGGCACCGTAACGGCAGACGACTTCTCCATACTCGTCGCTGGCCAGCAGATCCGCCGTACAGTCGCGCCAGAGCTGTTCTACTTCCGGCAAAATCACGGGATTGCCGGCACTCAGGTTAATAAATTCTTTTCCTGCCCCCGCTCGCAAGGTTTCTACAATATCTTTCATGATTGCCCGCACACCAGTCAGGCGAGACATATCATTGCCAATTTGAGTCAGGGCAGGGTTCATAGGTTGCAAGGGAAAAAGTTAAACAAAATCACGATCGCAGTAGGTAGATCTTATCAATCGAACCGCATTCCGTCAGGCAAAGAAACTTTAAAAGAAAACACAATCTGAAGAAATTCCGATCGCTGTCTTAATTCTGAGGAGGATAAATTACTGTGTTGGAGTAGACAGCTTTTCCGAAAATCTTGCTGTTTACTCAGGAGCAAATTTGGTAGTTCACAGGTGAGAATTTGCTCCCACCGGCCGTTTCACAGCTTAAATTGGCCATTTATATTGGTTTCCTAGCTTCCCTACCATAGCGGTTTAAGCAATCTCAAACTCGGTCATTTAGAACTTTCTTTCTTCAGAATTTCTCAACGTATGGTCAATCTCTCTTCCTCAACCCTGGTGGCTCGTCTGAGCACCCGCCTGCCCAATTCCTTAAAACGACTGGCAGATCTGGCCAGTAATTACTGGTGGTGCTGGGTTTCCGATCAGGTATCTCTGTTTGAAACGATCAACCCCGACGAGTGGCATCGCTGTGGGCATAATCCAGTGGCCCTGCTGGAGTCGGTTTCCTATGAACGCCTGACCCAACTGGCGATCGATCCATTTTACGTCCAACGGTTGAATGACCTGGCCGATAAGTTCGATCGCTACATGGCAGCCGAATCTACCTGGGCCAGTCGCGTTGCTCCCCAGATTTCCAAGACCAATCCGGTGGCTTATTTCTGTGCCGAATTTGGCTTGCATGAATCCCTCCCGGTCTACTCTGGTGGCCTCGGGATTTTGGCCGGGGATCACCTGAAATCGGCCTCTGATCTGGGAGTCCCGATGGTTGGCGTGGGGTTACTCTATCGCCAGGGCTATTTCCATCAACGGCTCAACCATGTTGGTTGGCAGGAAGACTACTACACCGACAATCCGTTTGACCGGATGCCCCTGGAACTGATGAAGGATGACCAGGGCAATGTAGTCACCGTAGAACTGCTGGTGCGTCATCGGGTGGTCAAAATCCAGGTCTGGAAAGTTCAGGTCGGGCGGATTTCGCTATATCTGATGGACACCGATCGAGAAGATAATGACCCGATCGATCGCTGGCTCACCGGTCATCTTTATGGCGGTAATCAAGAAACCCGGATTGCCCAGGAAATTGTTCTTGGCATTGGCGGAGTCCGGGTTTTGAAAGCCCTCGGGATCGAGCCTGGAGTCTATCACCTGAACGAAGGCCATGCTGCCTTTTGTCTGCTGGAAGTGGCCCGTCTGGAAATTCAGAAGACCGGCAAATCCTTCTACGATATCGAGGCGGCTGTCCGCGATCGCTGCGTTTTTACCACCCATACCCCTGTGCCCGCCGGTCATGATGTTTTCTCCACTGACCTGATGGACTCCTTCTTCTCCCACTACTGGGCCGAAATGGGTCTGTCTCGGGAGCAGTTTTTGGCCCTCGGAGCTCGCCGCCTGGGTGATCCCTGGGAACCCTTTGGGATGACGGTGCTGGCTTTGCGCCTCTGCCGCACGGCCAACGGAGTCAGCGAACTGCATGGGCAGGTTTCCCGGCAGATGTGGACGGTACTCTATCCCGATCGCCCGGAAGATAAGGTTCCGATCGGCTACATTACGAACGGCGTTCATGCTTCTACCTGGACGGCTGCTCTCTGGGGAGATCTGTACTCCCGCTATCTCGATCCCGACTGGGATACCAAAGTTCTCGACCCTGCTCTCTGGGCCAAGGTAGATCAGATTCCTGATGAAGAGATCTGGTGGCGGCACCAGGAACTCAAGGTTCGCCTGGTGGCCCATGCCCGGCACCGGATCAAGCAGGCCCGCCAGCACCGGGGCGAAGATTGGAATTACATTCAGGCCGCCGATCTCATCCTCGATCCCAACATTTTGACCATCGGCTTTGCCCGCCGGTTCAGCCCCTATAAGCGGGGAGACCTGCTGCTGCGGGACGCGGAACGAGCCATGAAAATCTTCAGTAATCCCGATCGACCGGTGCAGATTATCTTCTCTGGCAAGGCCCACCCTGCCGATGAAGAAGGCAAGCGGATTATCCAGCGGTTGATGGAATGGTGCAAGCAACCGGCCCTCTGGCAGCGGGTGGCTTTCATTGAAGACTACGATATGTACACGGCCCGCAAACTGGTTCAGGGGGTAGATGTCTGGTTAAACAACCCCCGCCGTCCCCTGGAAGCTTCCGGTACCAGTGGTCAGAAGGTCTGCTTTAACGGTGGCCTCAACTGTAGTGTGCTGGATGGCTGGTGGTGTGAAGGCTACCAGGCTGATGCCAATGGTAAGGGTCTAAATGGCTGGGCGATCGGCCAGGATGCCCATACCACTGACCAGAAAATTCAGGATGAGATTGATTCTGAATCCCTCTATCGCCTGTTAGAAGAGGAAATTACCCCCCTCTACTACGATCGGGACGAAAGCGGTATTCCCCACGGTTGGATCAAAATGATGAAGGCTTCGATTAAATCCAATTCTCTTGCCTTCAACACCCATCGGATGATTGCCGATTACGTCACCCATGTCTACGCGCCAGGAACGACCTCAGAAGTGGGCAAGAGTCTGGCCAGAGTACCGTTCTAAAGATCGTGAATTTAATAAAGCCTGGCCCTTAATTTTTGAAAGCGCAGCTCCGCCGCGCTTTCAAAAATTAAAAATTTGGTTTTAATTAGTTTGTGATCCTGAGCAAGTTAAATAGCTTCGAGGTTAGGGGCGGGTTTACCAGATTTGCTAAATCTTTCAAGGTTTAGCTGGTAAGCTCGCCTTTACAGGTATCGGGATTAACGGAACTGGCGCAGGAAACGCAGATCACTGGTATAGAGCCGACGGATGTCATCAATCTGGTTCAAGACCATGGCCAACCGTTCGACCCCGAACCCACCGGCAAACCCGGTATAGACCTCCGGATCATAGCCTACGGCTTTCAGGACATTCGGGTCTACCATGCCGCAGCCCATGATTTCCAGCCAGCGACCGTTCCACTCCAGGTCTACTTCCGCCGAGGGCTCGGTGAAGGGGAAGAAACTGGGCCGCATCCGAATTGGTACATTGCCAAACATTTGCTGCAAAAATTCTTTGATAGTGCCCTTCATATCGGTGAAGGTCAGACCTTCATCGATCGCCAAAAACTCAATCTGGTGGAAGACCGCGGCATGGGTGGCATCGACCGTATCCCGGCGGTAGCAACGACCCGGAATTACAATCCGCAGCGGCGGATCGTTGTTTTCCATGTAACGGATCTGTACCGAGGAGGTATGGGTTCGCATAATATTGCCATCGGGCAGATACAGGGTGTCCTGCATATCCCGGGCCGGATGATCGGGGGGAAAGTTTAGGGCCTCAAAGTTGTAGTAGTCGGTCTCCATTTCTGGCCCTTCGGCCACGGTGTAGCCCAGACCAACAAACAGATCGAGAACCCGATCGGTCATGGCATTGATTGGATGGACATTTCCCTGGGGTCGATAAACCCCCGGCATGGTGACATCCAGGGTTTCGGCAGCCAGTTGGGCCTGAATCTGGGCGGCCTGTAAGGCGGTTTTGCGCTGTTCCAGATCCTGCTGAATCGCTTCTTTGATTTCGTTGGCCAGAGCGCCGATACGGGGACGATCGGCGGCATCCAGCTTACCCATGCCGCCCAATACCTGGGGGATCGGGCCTTTTTTGCCGAGGTATTTCACCCGCAGTTGTTCCAGTTGTTCCAGGGTTTCTGTGGCAGCCAGAGCCTGTTGGGCTTCCTGGCGAATCCCATTGAGTTGAGCTTCAAGTTCCTGCGGCTGAACAGTCATAACGAAGGGTGAGTGAGGGAAACTGAAAGGGGCGATCGGGGTGGGATTAACTCATCCGCTAAAACGCCATTCTTCACCCTACCAGTTTAAAGGTTGAACCGATCGTCGTAGCGTAATTTCGGCTAAAAATGAATCTGGTCTGGTTGAGGCTTTTTACCTCAGGACTACAAATCAAGTAAGACCACAAATTAAGTTCCAGGTTTTATTAAATTCACAACCCTTAGCTGCCGGGGCGCTCGTTGATGAAACTTTTGATCAGTAATGATGACGGAATTTTTGCGTTGGGTATCCGCACCCTGGCCAATCAACTGGCGATCGCTGGCCATCAGGTGACCGTAGTCTGCCCCGATCGGGAACGTTCTGCCACAGGTCACGGCCTTACCCTGCACCAACCGATCCGGGCAGAATTTGTAGAATCTGTATTTCATCCGACCGTCAAAGCCTGGGCCTGTTCCGGTACTCCGGCAGACTGCGTCAAACTGGCCCTCTGGGCCCTGCTAGATGCTCCGCCAGACTTTGTCCTGTCGGGGATTAATCATGGCTCTAACCTGGGTACGGATGTGCTTTATTCTGGGACGGTTTCCGCTGCTATGGAAGGTATGATCGAGGGCATCCCAGCGATTGCCTTTAGCCTTGCCAGCTTTTCCTCTCAAGAGTTTCAACCGGCAGCGGCCTTTGCCCAGTCTCTCCTGTCCCAACTGGGGCAACATCCTCTGACGGAACCCCTGCTGTTGAATGTGAACGTGCCGCCAGTCACGGCAGAGGCGATCGCCGGAGTTACCCTGGCTCGCCAGGGGATTCGCCGGTACATCGATGTGTTTGAAAAGCGTCTCGATCCGAGGGGGAAAACCTACTACTGGTTGGCCGGAGAACTGCTGGAGGATGTACCCCAACCCACTGATGCTACTACCCAGGTGCCTACGGACGTGCAGGCGATTCGAGAGAACTACATTACAATTACGCCTCTACAGTACAATCTGACTTGCTTTAAGGAATTAACCACGTTGCAGCAGTTGAAATTTCAAATTTAGGAAAATTTCTGGAATTTAGCTTTTTGCAGCCACGCTGCAACTGCTAAAACTTCAAATTTAGGAAAATTTCTGGAATTTAGCTTTTTGCAGCGGAATATGATTAGTTAGGGGCTGCAGGTTCAACAAACCAGATTGTTGGACACCAAAATGGGTCGTCCTGAGAAGGTTCATACTTTCAGGCTGGGGCTCAGGCTGTTCCTGGGAAGGAGTCATGCTAGATGGCATTCTCTATGAACAGAAATTCGGTTGGGGTGCTGTAAGGCATAATTTAGTGGCAAAAATCTACCAAAAGATAGTGTTATTAGCCGGGTGTATCTGCAATTATCAGCGGTTTGGCTTAGGTTTTTGAGTCTGGCATGGGAATACTAGATTGAGTAGAGGATTTCGTCAAGTAATAGTGGGTTTTCCCAAACTTCAAGCGAGTATAGACTTGAAAATTCCTGCAAAAGTTCCCATCTGTGCCCGAAATCACCCATTAGGGCGATCTTGATCACCGACAAAGCCAAAAAAATCTGTGATGCTACCAAAAGGGGCATTTGCAATACTTTAGATCGACCTAAAACTGAGCAGGTCAGGTTGTTTTTCACCCAAAAGTGGCCTCCTGCCTATCCGTAAATCTGCAAACATCACCCATGTCCAATCTGCACAATCAGTTCACCGTCAAATTTTGGGGTGTCAGGGGAAGCATTGCCTGTCCGGGTTCAGCAACGGTTCGCTATGGTGGCAATACCCCCTGCGTAGAGATGCAAGTAGGCAGTCATCGGCTGATTTTTGACGGTGGCACCGGAATTCGGGTTTTAGGACAGGCTTTGCTCTCAAAAATGCCTCTAGAAGGCCATATTTTCTTCACCCACTCCCATTGGGATCACATTCAAGGTTTTCCCTTTTTTGTGCCCGCCTTTATCAAGGGCAATCGCTTTCATATATACGGAGCCAAGGCTCCCGATGGTTCTACGATCGAAAAGCGGCTAAACGACCAGATGCGCCATCCCAATTTCCCGGTACCGCTACAGGTGATGGGGGCAGACCTGCATTTTTATGATGTAGAAGTTGGTAAAGCCATTGAGATTGGGGATGTGCTCGTTGAAAATGCCGAGCTAAATCACCCGGGTCAGGCCGTCGGCTATCGGGTTAGCTGGCGGGGAGGGGTGGCTGCTTATGTTTCTGATACCGAACATTTCCCCGACCGCCTGGACGAGAATGTGTTGCATCTGGCCCAGGATGCCGATGTCCTGATTTACGATGCAACCTATACCAACAAAGAGTACAACTCCTCCCAGAGTAGTAAAGTCGGTTGGGGGCATTCTACCTGGGAAGAGGCCGTGAAAGTGGCTGAAGCGGCTAATGTCAAGAAGCTGGTAATTTTCCACCACGACCCGTTACACAGCGACGACTTTTTAGATGAGGTAGGAGAACAGGTGGCTGAGGCCTTTCCTGGAGGCCTGATGGCCCGTGAGGGATTATCGTTGCAGGTATTTCCTTCTGTCTCGGTAGCTGACCTCAATCCGTCCCTGGAAAAGACTCCCAAAATTTCTGCCTAGGTTCTCCCTGGCGTTAGAGGAGAGCTGTGCCAACCCTGCTTAAGCTGGGAGGGTAGGGTTTTTGAATGCAATGAATCGTTCCCTTGTCACCCTGGTACTGCTGGCGTTTTTGATCCTGGCCTTGTTGTCCCCCTTTGCCGCCCTTTCTATGCTGTTGCTGGTGGCGATCGGCTCCATTGTTTTGATGGGGGTTGGGATCATTGTTCGCAGTCTCTTCGTCGATCCGGCAGAGGCCGGTGAGAAAACGGCTAACCGGGAGGTTGAAGGTAGCTGATGGTAAGAAGATTGGGGCTGATTCTGACGATCGGCGTGTTAGTGGTGCTGCTTCTGCAAAATCGCTCGATGGCTCAGGGTGCAGCCAACTTCCAGGCGGATATCAACCAGTTGCGCCTGCAAATCAGTCAACTCCAGTCCCAGGTGGCCCAACTGGCCGGTCGCCAGTCCTATCCAGCCCCAGGAACCCCTGCTCCGAACCGGGTTCCCCGCCGCCCCGGAGATCCTACAGATGCCCAGATCGTCGATCGATTGGCCACGCTGGCGATCGAAGCAAAGGATCGGTTGAATGCCCTGGAAAGCCGTGTAGCCAGACTGGAACAGCGGATTAACGCCCGTTAGTTCTTAATTTCTTTCTTCAATCCGTTACACCTTCCCTATTGCCCGATTAAACTGACAGTGGCGAAAACTAAAGGGTAAGACTCTGTTATGGATGCAACGGCACTCTGGCAACGTTACCAGGACTGGTTATACTACCACGAAGGCTTAGAATTCTACGTTGACGTGAGCCGGATGCGGTTTGATGATGGGTTCGTCGCAGCAATGCAACCCAAATTTGACCAAGCCTTTAAGGCGATGGCTGCCCTGGAAGCCGGAGCGATCGCGAATCCTGACGAAGACCGGATGGTTGGTCATTACTGGCTGCGCGATCCAGAACTGGCTCCCACTCCCGAAATTAAGCAAGAAATTATCGCTGGTTTAGAGCAACTGGAACAGTTTGCCCACAAAATTCATTCCGGGGAAATTCGGCCTCCTCAGGCAGTCAAATATACCGATATTCTGTCCGTAGGGATTGGAGGTTCAGCCCTCGGCCCAGAGTTCGTTGCCGAAGCTCTGGCTCCCGATTTCCCGCCCCTGGCAATTCATTTTCTTGACAATACCGACCCTGCGGGCATCGATCGGGTATTGGCCCGCTTACAGGAGCGCCTGAATAGCACCCTGGTGATTGTCATTTCCAAATCCGGGGGCACACCGGAAACCCGCAATGGCATGGTCGAGGTGAAAAAAGCCTTTGCCGATCGGGGTCTGGACTTTCCCCGGCAGGCCGTAGCAATTACCATGCCGGGAAGTAAGATGCACAACCTGGCCACCTCTGAAGGCTGGCTGACTACCTTTCCCATGTTTGACTGGGTGGGTGGACGGACTTCTGAACTCTCTGCTGTAGGCCTGCTTGATGCAATTTTGCAGGGCATTGATATTCGCGCCATGCTGGCCGGTGCCAAGGAAATGGATGCAGCCACTCGAGTTCCCGATATCAAGGCTAATCCCGCTGCCTTGCTGGCCCTTTCCTGGTATTACGCTGGCAATGGTAAGGGGGAAAAGGACATGGTGGTGTTGCCCTACAAAGACAGTCTGCTCCTGTTTAGCCGCTACCTGCAACAGTTAGTCATGGAATCCCTGGGGAAAGAGCAGGACTTAGAGGGCAATCGGGTTTACCAGGGTATTGCTGTCTACGGCAATAAGGGGAGTACCGATCAGCATGCCTATGTGCAACAACTGCGAGAAGGAGTCCCCAACTTTTTTGTCACCTTTATTGAGGTACTGCGCGATCGGCTGGGCGACTCCGTAGAAGTAGAGCCGGGGGCGACCTCCGGAGACTTCCTCTCCGGTCTACTACAGGGAACCAGAGAAGCCCTTTACGAAAACCAGCGAGAATCTATTACAGTAACTATTCCAGAGGTCAATCCTAAAACCGTGGGAGCCTTAATTGCCCTGTACGAAAGGGCAGTGGGCTTTTATGGGTTTCTGGTCAATATCAATGCCTATCACCAACCAGGGGTTGAGGCCGGCAAGAAAGCAGCGGCTTCGATTCTGGAGTTACAACGGCAGGTGCTGCAACTTTTGAAGCAAGAGCCAGCCCCCCTAACGATCGCAGATCTGGCCCAGAAGGTAGGGGCGGCCGACCAGTGCGAAACGATTTACCGGATAGTCCGTCATCTGGCTGCTAATCAACGGGGGGTGGTACTGCATGGCAATTCAGGCCGGCCGGCTGACCTCAAGGTGAGTGCTTAGGCTCGTGAATTTGATAAAACCCCGAACTTAATTGTTGAAAGCGTGGCTCCGCTGCGCTTTCAACAATTAAAAATTTGGTTTTAATTAATTTGTGCTCCTTAGGTGAAGGTAGGCTCGGTTCAATTAGAGGGATTAACAGGGCCAAACCCTGTAAACGGGTTCGTTGCAAGTTTCAGGCCAGGAAATGGGGCTTTTTATCTGCCTCTCCATCCAGAGGGTTGACCTGGGCTGCTGAATTCATTACATTGCAGAAGGCAGATTATATCTGAAATCTCGCCTGGGGCCATCGTTGTGAATCCTCTTAAGAGTCTGGCTCTGTCGGTTAAAATGAATAGTCCTCGTAGGTAAGCTCGCTTTATCAAATATTTTTCGACAAAGGTTGATTTTAGCTTTCCGTCTGCGGATGTGGCTCTTGCACTATGCCCTTGACTATTCTCGTTGCTGATGATGATTTAGGAACACGTCTCGCCATCAGCGACTATCTTGAGGCGGCTGGCTATTTGGTGGTGGCTGCTGAGAATGGCCAGCAGGCCCTTAAGTGCGTTGAAGATTGCCAACCTCATTTGCTGATTACCGATATTACGATGCCTCAAATGGATGGCTATGAACTGGTTCGACTGGTGCGCCAGCGTCCCGCTTTCCGCCTCTTACCGGTAATCTTTTTGACGGCCCGAACCAACACACAAGAGCGGATTCGAGGCTACCAGCTCGGTTGTGATGTTTATCTGTCGAAGCCGTTTGAGTTGTCAGAATTGGGGGCGATCGTTCGCAATCTTCTGGAGCGCCTGCAAATCATTGAAACGGAATGGCGGCATGCCAGAAGTTCCAATCCTACCCTGGAAGATGGGGGCACAGAGGCAATTTCTACTACTCTCCCAGATTCTCTTGTGGCCAGAAGCTCGGGGGCTTCTGCTTCCCTGGCCCCGCCCCTATCCCTTAATCTGACCCAGCGAGAGCAAGATGTCTTAAAGGTTTTAGCCGGTGGGTTATCGAATAATCAAATCGGAGAATATCTGCACCTGAGCCCGCGCACCGTAGAAAAGTACGTCAGTAGTTTGCTGCGTAAAACCGATACGAGTAATCGGGCAGAACTGGTTCGGTTTGCCGTTGATCACCATCTGGTTGAGTAGGCTAGGCTGGGATGCAAATTCGAGTTCAAACCTTTACGGTTCATAAGCGATTTGCGCTGACGATCAGTCGGGGAACTACAGCACAGACAACCAATCTCTGGGTTTGTATTGACCATGACGGGGTTGAAGGGTGGGGAGAGGCATCCCCCTTTTCCATTGGTGAACATCCCCAAACAACAGAAACCCTGGCCCGTTCTTTGCAACGAATTGCCCCGCTGCTAAAAGCCCTCAGCCCCTGGGAACGGCAACGAATTGAGCGTTTAATGGTGGAATCTGGCCTCCCTTCAGGGGCCCGGGCTGCCCTGGATCTGGCCCTCTGGGATTGGGCCGGTAAACAGACTCAGCAGCCCCTCTGGCAACTCTGGGGATTAGACCGGGAACGGATTAAGCCGACTTCCGTGACTATTGGGATCAATCCTCCCGAAGTTGTTCAGCAGCGGGTGCAGGACTGGCTGGGCCGGGGAACCGTAGCAATGCCCTGGCAGGGAATTCAGGCGTTAAAGTTAAAACTGGGGAGCCCGGCGGGGCTTGAGGCTGATCGGGCGATGGTGCGGGCTGTACAGGCGATCGCTCCCCAGATCCGGCAGTTGAGCGTGGATGCCAATGGTGGCTGGACCCTGGAGCAGGCTTTAGAAATGGCCGACTGGTTGGCTGACCAGGGCGTGACCTACATCGAGCAACCTCTGCAAAAGGGCCAGGAAGGCAACCTGCCCGAACTATACCGCCGATCGCCCCTGCCGATTTTTGTGGATGAAAGTTGCTTTACCAGCTACGACATTTTGCCGCTGGCCGATCGAGTGCATGGGATCAACATCAAGCTGATGAAATCCGGGGGATTAACGGAAGCCCAGCGAATGATTCATACGGCCCGGGCCTGTGGGCTGAAGGTGATGTTTGGGTGCTATTCCGATAGCTCCCTGCTAAATACTGCCCTGGCCCACCTTGCCCCCCTGGCGGACTACCTTGACCTGGATAGCCATCTGAATCTTCTGGATGATCCCTTTACCGGGGCATTGTTTGAGAATGGTCGAGTCTTACCGACCCGCAAACCCGGCCTGGGAGTGGCATTCAGTCGGTAAGATAGCCAGAAGCATTGCCCCTGATCTACTCGTCCCGGGACCCAATCACCATTTGCAGTACGATCGGTGTTCCCCCAATCTGGTGATACTTATCGGCCCAGGCCCGGATAATTTCATCTAATTCTTCCAGTGCCTGTTCTACCCGTTCTGCCGGAATATCTAACTCTTCAAGTACCCGCATGGCCTTTTCTTGTCGGGCGGACCAGGCATTCATCAGGCGAAAATAGCGGGCCGTATCTTCCACCATGATGTAGGTACGTTCCTCCGCTTCGGCGGGGGAGTAGGAAGCTCGGGTCAGGGCGTAGAAAGGCATACCCCAGGGGGAATCGATGCGGGTAACGGTGCCAGAATAGATCAACCGCCGCTTGATATGCTCTGCCAGCGCTTCGCTCAGAGGCATCTGGCGGTCTTCGGATAGCTCTTCCTGGGAGCGGGCATGGAGAAACTCAATCAGGTCGAGAAACTGAAAAGAACTGATCAGTTGGGCATCGGGAAGATTGATATCCGGCAATTTTTGCTCGATCTGACGTTTTTCTTCGGTGGTCAGGTTGCTTCCAGAAATCCGCGATCGTCCCGGTTGCCAGGGATATTGTTCTAACCAGACGTAGGGCAGTTGGATTAAGTAGCGGGGTTCCTGAGAACCCAACATTTTTAATAATTTGCCCTCGGTTAAAGCCTGCCGAACCTCTTCAACGATGGCTTTAACCCGTTTCGGTTCAATATGGTGCAGGTGCCCCGTCATTCGGAGGTTTTGATCCTGCTCCAGGTAGGTCATGTAGATTGCACATTTGGCAGCGGTTGCCGCAGCGTCTAAAAATGCGCCGTGACGATGCCCGCTAGTTCTCATTGCACTAAAGGCAAGGTACAGCATGATCTGATCCATGGCACTAGGGCTGAGGCGTTTGATCAGATCGAGGTCGTTGGTCATGTCAAAACAGGTAACTCCAGCGAAATCGCCATCCTTAAAGCAATGGCGTGAGCGATAACTATGAGATGGGAAACTGAAAGGGTAGAGATTGAATTCCGAAGTAAGTTATTTTACCCGTCGAGAATGGCTTTGTGCTGACTAGCAATAATTTACTCCAGGTTGGATCATTGTGACAGTGAATTGGCCTGGGAAACGTCAGCTTGATCACGGATTTTTATCCTGCTGCCTTCTAATCCACAGAAAAATAATCCTTGGATCTAATGATCTGGGTCAGCTATCTCCTTCCCTTGAAAATTGTATTATCCATGGTTTATCCAAAAAATGCTGATATTTAGTATTCAATTAAAACCGAGATTGGCTCCATCCCGGCCGAATAGTTTTGGTTCTTTCGTAAAAAAATTCGATCTCTGAAACTGCTGTTGCCCAATCGCCGCTTCTCAGACCCTTGCTTAGCTGAACAGCGGTTCCCATACCTCTAAAGTCTGCTGATTTGTCGTCCGAGAAAAATTGCGAGGTCGTTAGTATTTTCTATAGCTGGGATAGCAGTTGCCTTGTCAGGTGCAGCAAGGCTCAGGATGCGTTCGTGGTTCAACGCACCCTGAACCCAACTTCCCCAGGTAGCCCCTGGAAAGGTTGAACCCTGGCTTGATAGCTCGGAGAGCCTGGGCGCTTCTCTGGAATGAAAATGGGCCCGATCGCGGCTTTCAGGCCAGACTATAGCTGCCCCTCTGGCAGAGCTGAAGATTTTGAACTGCCCAGGGGGCCGGAATGAGCTGCTTAAAAAGATCTTTCCGCCCACTACCCCGATGGGGGATATAGTTAGAGAATTGAGAGCCAGTTTTGGATAGCGACTGATAGTGAACTTGAAAACCCGCAGCTCTGGTGATGCTGGAAGTAGCAGGTACCACCAGCATCAGGGTTAAACCTGTGAGGAAAGGAGCAGGACGAAGGAACATAAAATACTGTCCGTGTCAGAGTTTCTATTCCCTGTTACGGGTGACAGGGCTGCTGATCAGGACAAAATGTGAACGATTGCCTTGATGTGTCAAAATGTAAAGTGTGTGGGTTACTTCTTCTTCCGATACAATCCTGACTCCGACTGCCATTGCCCTCGGTAACTTTGATGGAATTCATCAGGGGCATCGGCAGGTAATTCAGCCTGCCCTGGATGCAGCTACGAGTTTTACTGCTGAACGGGTTTATGCCACGGTAGTCACCTTCAATCCTCACCCTCAGGAGTTTTTCTCGGGGCAGCCCCGCTGCCTGCTGACCCCCCTGCCAGAAAAGGTCGCCGAACTCAAACTGTTGGGGATTGAGCAACTGGTCTTGTTGCCGTTTGACCGGGAACTGGCCAACCTCAGTCCGCCGGAATTCGTGGAACGAATTCTGGTAACTCGGTTGCAGGCCAAGCAGGTGAGCGTTGGTGCTGATTTTTGTTTTGGTCGTCAAAGGGCGGGCACGGCTACAGAATTGCAGCGATTGGCCTTAGATTACGGGGTCGCCGCTACCGTTGCTCCGCTCCAAGAGTTGAACGGCGATCGCATCAGTAGTTCCAGGATTCGGCAGGCGCTGTTGGCGGGGGATCTGCTCCGGGTGAAACAGCTTTTGGGACATCCCTATCGCCTGCTGGGAGAGGTTGTCGTTGGGCAACAACTGGGACGGACGATCGGGTTTCCGACGGCGAACCTGAAACTGCCTCCAGAAAAGTTTTTGCCCCGGCAGGGAGTCTATGCGGTGCGAGTTGGAATTGGCAGCGAGGCTTCTCCCGAGCTGACGATGCCCCTGGCCCTGACAGGGGTGATGAACCTGGGCCAGCGTCCAACCGTTGGGGGCGTTCACCAGACGATCGAGGTGCATATTTTAGGCTGGGCTGGAGATCTATACGGCAACCATCTGGTCGTCAGTTTAGAGGCGTTTATCCGACCAGAACAGAAGTTTTCTTCTCTAGAAGAGTTAAAGCTCCAGATTCAAAAGGACTGCGCGATCGCCAAAACCTTGCTGGCAGCCGAAACTGATTCCTAGTCCAGTACGGTTGTGCCAGGGCCGGAGCTTTGGCCTGCCCACCCCTGAGGTTACATAGGAGGCAAAAAAATTCCCCGACATAATGCCGGGGAAAAGATCAGGGTGCATCTACCATTCCACTATTCATCGGGAGCCTGGGAGATCAGGAGAAATCTGTCGTTAGTTGCAACCTTTTCAGTTAGATTCAGTTAGAGTTGCCCTGCTCTTTACCCAGCAAGGTTTCCTTAGAGTCGCCCCAGTAGGCGCTGTAAGTCCAGACTTCGTTGCTGCCCTGGGTCTCCATGGACCAGCGGTAAATCGCAGATTTAGGATTAACGCCTATTTCCAGAAGTTTGGCACCCATGTAGTATTCCATCTGATTTTTGGTGCGGTCTTTGAGTACACTCGGTTGATTTTTCGCGATCGTGCGAGAAATATGTGCCTGTGTATGTTTTGCCATGGTGTTGCCGAGAAAAATGCATCTTTCTGAGTGTAGGAGGATTACCTGCAAATTTCCATGGTTACCCAGAAGCACAAATTAATTAAAACCAAATTCTTAATTTTTGAAAGCGGTGGGGAGCAATGCTTTCAAAAATTAAGTTTGGAATTTTATGAAATTTACGATCCCTAGTAATTTTCGTTGCGGAGAGCCAGGGTGGAAGTCAGGGTCAGATCCAGGTCGGTATTGGGATTGATGGAAATGACATCTACCGTCTTTTTGCCCAATAACCAACCGCCCGCCGCCCCGGCCCCAGCGCCTAAAAGCACCTTACCGATCGTAATTCGACGATTGCCAGCCAACCCAGAAATAGCTGCCGCCGCCGCTGCCCCAGCAGCAGTCCCCTTGAGGATTGAACCACTACTGGTCTGGCGAACGGTTTCGGTACGCGTTATGACCTGCGATCGGGCATTGATCGGCAGGGTTGTGCCATCGTTCAAAACCAGATCCTGGGCGATGAACTGGGATCCACCCCGGGCAGGCCGCAAATTTCCTTTAACCTGGGTGCCAGCGGGGATCAGCAGGGTGCCAGAGGAAGAACGGATATTGCGGGCAATAGTCAGAGTCAGGGGAGTCGTTTCATTGGGTGTAACGACAATTTTTTCTGCCTCGTCATAGCGGACTGGCAGACGGGTGCCGGCAGGGATGGCCAGGTTGCGGTTAACCCCTGAGGAGGGAAATAACTGAGCCAGGGTGGTGGTCGGAGTACGGGCGGCAACCGGTGCAGAAACAGTCAGGGGGGCGATCGAGGTGACTGCCACCCCTAAGGCGACAACCAGGGCTGAACCAGACCGCCAGGGACGAAGAGTAATCATAGGTCAATAGGCCAGATAGCTTACGTGGTAGGCAAACGGGGGCAGTAATGCAATCACGTTGCCATGCAAGCCTAGACCGGGAAGTGGCTAAAAAGTTCCGTTTGGCAGCGGTCAACTTCCCTTCAACCGGCGCATCAGCCAATCTAAGCGGGTCTTAGCCAGGGCCACATTATCTTTGGCATCCCTGGCTAATTCATCCAGGGGTAATTCATCTTCATCAATTTCGGCATCGCTGCCAAGGCCAAGTTGCTTGACGGTCACCCGCAATCGACTGGAAAGGAAGACGGCCAAAGCCCGGTAAAATCGGGAAGCAAAGCCAATATCCTGGCGCAGTTTAGTGGCCAGTTGTTGTCGTGGCAGGGATAGCACCAGGGAGGGTTCCTTGGCCAGAACTGTGGCTGAGGGAGGCCGGGTATCAATGAACGACATTTCCCCGACTACTTCGCCACTGGTCAGGTGGGCAATTTCCCGATCGCCGGTAGCAACAGTGCGAACCGCCAGGGTGCCTTCCAATAAAATGTACAGATTGCTGATCGGTTGTCCTTCATGAATTAATACTGTCCCTACGGCAATTTCTTCACGGGTAGCCGTTTCCAGAATCCAGTCAATGTCATCGTCATCCAATTCTCCCAGGATGAACAGTACCTTTTTCATGCCAATTTTTTATGCCTCATACGATCAGGATAGTTGGTTTAGACAGTGGGCCACCCTGAGCCTGATCAGTTGTACCCAAAATCTGGGTTGGCTGACTATGGTTAAAGGTAGAAATGTCTAATTCTAAACCACTACCTGAAGGTTGATTTTAACGTTCAAGCCAAATGAAATTCTTGTAATGCTGGAAAAAAGTTGTTATTTTCGTGGCCCGATCGGCTCAATTTAATCAGGGCAAATCGCTGAATCGGAGTCAAACTAGCCCATTGTTCTGAGGTAATCACCGCACCGCCGCTGGCAGCCTGCTCCTGCACGCTGCGTGGAATCTCAGAGGGATCGAGCCAGGCCGGAGTTGGATCGATCTCCAGGTCTGTAGCGACTGTCTGGGTGCGATCAAAAATCAGCCGGTGTAAAAACTCGCGATAGGTGGCAATTTCGGCGGAAGTTTCACAGGGCTGATCTACGAGTTGTTGCCGATCTTGTTGATTAAATTGATGCCACTGGGAAAGTTTGAGCTTGACTCCGCAGGTATCTAGCTTCATCCGTACCTGCATAGGAATACAGCGGAGGGATTCAACGAAATCGGCTTCAAACTGAAAGAATTGGGCCATACAGGGGAGGGCGAAGTCAGGTCGAGGGAGGCTCAGATTTACGCGTCACGTTCTTGATAATCCAGTAGCTACCGGCCAGGGCAAGAATGGCGGCGGCCAGAGCGATCAAGTCCATCGCCGTTTTTTTCTCTAAATCCAGAATAATAATTTTCCGGGCGACGGCTATCAGGGAGGTGACAATTACCAACTCTACCTGGATTACATGCTTTTTCAGGTAGGCCGTGATGTTTTCTAAAATTTCCAGGGCTATCAAGACATTCAGAAACAGCCCGAATACCCGGAACAAACTGTTGGTAAAGCTGCCAAATTCTGGGGATGTCATCTCTGGAATTACGAAATCTCGTACCAGAAAAACGCTCAGATCAAATACTGCCACCAGAATCACGACTACCATCGCCAGGGATAACAGTTTGGAGACAACAATCTCCACGCCTTCTAAGGTATGAAGGAAGTTATCATCCTGCCATTGGGCTTGAAGTTGTCTAAATAGTTTTCGCAAAGTCAGAATCCGTACTTTAACTGCTGGGCCATAACAGCTCCACTGATTTACTGAAGGTGAAGGGTTTGGTTGCAGCAAACCCGGATTCAGCACCGGAAGCCAATTAAATAGTTATGGAAAAATACATTTGATAGTAGTGATGCCGTTTGAGTAAGCATTACTACTGGTTTTTTGACAATACTAAATCGCCTGTAACGCTTGCAACTTGTTTGTTACAAAGATCACTATCTATTTGTCTCTATACTCCTTAATATTATTTAAAGATTGTCTCCTTACCCTTGCAACCTTACCTATGCCTCCTGCTATTGCCAATCAATTGAGTCAACTGTTAGAACCGATCGCCGCCTGGTTCCGCGGTTTGGGTATACCTGAGCCGATCACCCACTGGGGCCACCCCGTCATGATGGGTATTGTAGTGCTGGTCATGGGCAGCTACGTGGGTTACGCCGGTTGGATGGGCCGGGTTGCTACCGATAAAGACCTGGCCCTCAAGAGCCGGACTGACCACCGCAAACTGGCTCCCTGGATGGCTACCTTCCTCGCCCTGGGTTACACCGGTGGGGTGCTCTCCCTGGTAATGCAGCAGAAACCCATTCTGCAAAGCCCCCACTTCTGGACTGGCTCCGTCGTGCTGGTGCTGCTGGGCCTGAATGGAGTGCTTTCCCTGTCTGGATTTTTCGGTGACAGGCCTGCTTTTCGCATGACCCATGCCTACCTGGGTACCCTGGCCCTGCTGCTTTTGATTGTGCATGGTGCCCTGGGGCTGAAATTGGGCTTGTCTATTTAACCGACCCCTGTCTCTGGGCACTCTAATTCAGGCTCAAAATTTTTAGAGCTAAAGGGTGCGTATGGGACAGATAGCCGGAATTATTTTTTGTCTGGCCTACATTATGGGTCTGTTATCCACCTCCGTTGCCTGGGGTGGATTTTTTCTTTTGGCGGTGGCGATCGCCCTCGCCCTGGGTCTGCCTTATTGCTGGCGCAGATCTCCCCGGCCCTGGGTCTGGGTGGTAGCAGGAGTGCTGAGTGTGGCAGCCAGCTTTTATTTGCAAGCGCGTCAACCCCAGGCCATCTCTACGGACATTAGCCGGTTGATCAGTGAGACAGGCCGTCCGGCGGAATGGGTGATCTGGGGGAAGGTAGAAAGCCTGCCTCGTCTCACCCGTAGTCAAAAATCTCAGTTCTGGTTACGGGTGCAGCAGGTGGCTCCCAGTGCTGACAATCGCCCGGTGACCGGCAAGCTTTACGTGACGGTGCCCCTGCTCCAGGGGACGGGGCTGCGACCGGGGCAACGGGTGAATGTCACGGGGAATCTCTACCGACCCCAGCCCGCCACCAATCCGGGGGGCTTTGACTTTCGGGCCTATTTACAGCAGCAGGGTAGTTTTGCCGGACTACGGGGCCGACAAGTAGTCATCTTACAGAGTTCCGATCGCTGGGGCTGGTGGCAGGTTCAGCAACGCATTTTGCGATCGCAGATGGCTGGCCTTGGCAGCCCCGCTGGTCCGCTGCTGAGTGCGATGGTGCTGGGGAGTAGACCGGTTGATCTGCCCTACGACTTGAAGGATGCCTTTATTGCGGTGGGGTTGGCGGCGGCTCTGGCCGCTTCCGGGTTTCAGACTTCTCTGATTCTGGGAGTGGTGCTGTCTCTAACGGGCCGCTTTTCGACTCGGATTCAGGTGGCAGCAGGAACGATCGCCCTGTTGTTTTTTGTCGGTCTCACCGGACTGCAACCGGCGGTACTGCGAGCGGCCGTGATGGGGTTTGGCGGCCTGGTGGCGCTGCTCCTCAAACGACAGGTGAAGCCCCTGGGAGCCCTGTTGCTGACTGCTGTGTTCTTGCTGATCTGGAACCCTCTCTGGATCTGGGATCTGGGCTTTCAATTGAGTTTTCTGGCCACCCTGGGTCTGATTGTGACCGTCCCCCCCCTGACCCGCTGGCTAGACTGGATGCCAACGGCGATCGCCCCTCTGGTGGCTGTGCCGATCGCGGCCTACCTCTGGACCTTGCCGCTACAACTGGTAGCTTTTGGGGTGGTGTCGCCCTACTCAATTCCGGTGAATATTGTCACCACACCCCTGATCTCGGTGATGAGTATCGGCGGGATGGTGAGCGCTCTGGCAGCCCTGGTCTGGAGCCCGGCAGGTAGCGCCCTGGCCTGGGTATTACTGCTACCGACCCAGGCACTGATTACCCTGGTTCAGGTTGCCAGCCAGCTCTGGGGCAGTAGTTACGCTACAGGGACGATCTCACTGCTGGTGGCGATCGGGCTCTATGGTCTGCTGGTGCTGGCGACCTGGCAACCCTGGTGGCAGAAACGCTGGTGGTTGGCTCTGATGCTGGGAGTTGGGTTAACCCTGGTGCCAACCTGGCAGGCCCGGGCCAGTGAATTTCAGGTGACCCTGCTGGCTGGGGCCAATCCGGCCCTGGTAGTTCAGGATCGGGGTCGGGTGGCTGTTTTCAATGCCAGCGATGAAGCGACGGTACGGTTCAGTCTGCTGCCTTTTCTGCAGAAGGCAGGGGTGAATCAGGTCAACTGGGCGATCGCGCTCCCTGCCTCCGGGCCTCAATTGGGCTGGACTGCCCTGAGCCAGCGCCTGCCGATCCAGGGGTTTTACCAGGCGGGAGATCAGCTTTCTGGGACTGCTGCCCTGCCTTCTGGCAAGGTGCTTCCCCTCACCGGCGATCGCCCAACCCAACTGGGAGCCTTGCAAGTGCAGCAACGGCATTCGGCCCTGGCAACCCTGGAATGGCAGTGGCGAGATCAAACCTGGCTCTGGTTAGGAAATGCTTCCCTGGGCCAGCAGGCAGATTTGCTGAAAACGGCAGACTTGCATGCGGTGCAGGTTCTTTGCTGGAATGGCAAGCGTCTCCATCCTGAACTGCTGGAACTACTGCGGCCCCAGGTGGCGATCGCCACCGCCAAAACCCTGGATGCCAGAACTCAGGAGCAACTGCGGAGCGCCGGGGTGCGGCTCTACTGGACGGGGCGAGATGGGGCGGTGCAATGGAACCCGAGGGAAGGGTTTAAGACCACCCTCGATCCGGGTGAAAACCGGGCTACTAACCTGTAGAATGATGAAGGCTAAAAATCTAAAAGTTATTTGCAGGCTAAAAGCTTTAGGTTACATTAGAATCCTGATGTAACCATCCCTCAGATCCTCTGGAGAGGTGGCAGAGCGGTTGAATGCGGCGCACTCGAAATGCGTTTTGGGGCAACCCAACGGGGGTTCGAATCCCCCCCTCTCCGTTTATTGACCCGTAAAACTATTTCAGGGACATGGAAATCCATGTCCCTGAAATAGTTTTACGGGTTAAAAAGATTGAACTTAAGGGTTGGTCGTGGTCGGAGCGGTGTCTGAGGTAGATTGATCCGTTGAGGAATCCGTAGGGGGTTGGGTGGTAGAAGGCTGGGCCGGAGCTGGAGCCGGACTGGGTACGGTGATGTTGACCCGAGGGGGTTCGGGGTTGGGTACCGTAACATTTACATCTGGGGCCTGCTGTTGCGGTACGGGCACTTCTCGGGTGGTATTCCGCTCAATAATCGTTCGGCTGGGGCTCGGGGTAGGACGCTGGGAGAGGAAGTAGCCCCCGATCGCCAGGGCCGCCAGGCCAGTTAAAAGCACCCCAATCAACAGACCCGAAGCCGCACTGTCATTTTCTCGAATAGCCTGGTTCTGACGTTGTAGTTCCTGGGCGTAACGATCCCGTTCGTAGGTAGTACGATCGCTGGTATTTCGATTAGTCATTTTTATTACTTGAACTCGTCTGAGGGTTTTGGTTGTCAGGGCAACACCCCGATGAATAGCAGGTTCTTATCGGTAGAACTTTATTAACTGAGTCAACTTTAATACCTGTAGTTGGGCTTTCTGCTCTACCAGGAGAAGGGCCTTTCCCTCAATCGAAAGGCTTATTTTAAATGAGTGAATCGTAGGGGATGGTTCACAATTGTTATCTGTTATTCAGGCAAAGAATCTGTAAATCTGCCACTACAAAGTACTGTCAAACAGGAAGTTCGGGGTTTATTAAATTCACGATTTTTCGCTGGAGTAGGGAATCAATCGCCCCCCGGTGGCAGCGACGATCGCCATCAGCAACTTGTATAAATAGGTGGGATGGAGGGATGGCAGGGCAGGAAGCCAGCGGAAAAAAATATACACCGGGTAAACGATACGGATGAATGGAGGATAGATGATATCACCGTATTTGGAATAGGTGTAGTAGAGGTTACGCAGGTAGTAGTAGTATTTGAGTTCGCTGATGTTGCTTAATTTTTCGGGATGAAAGTAGAGGGCATGGACATTCGTGCCGATCCGAAAATTGGCAGCTTTACAGCGAAGGAAATATTCGTAATCGTCTCCCCAGATGAATAGCTCTTTATTCACCAGGCCCAGGGATTGAATTACCTGGCGACGAAAAAGAATGGCATTAAAAAAGTTTGCCGCACCCGGATAAATGCCATCAGAAGCATAATTTTTCAATTCGCTCAGGGTACTGATATAAGAGCGGAGCTTAAAATAGCCCGATCGCGCTACTACTCTGATGGGCCAACTCATCTGGTCTGGCTTGTCTGCCAGGACAACGGCGGATCCAATCACATCCAACTCTGCACTACGTTGAAGCAGTTGGGCCAGGGCATCGGGGGCACAGAAGCCATCGTCATCCATCAACCAGAGCCAGTCGTAGCCTGCTGCGTAAGCCCGTTTCATGCCTTCATAAAAGCCCCCTGCTCCACCGGTATTTTCTGACAGCCGAATATAGGCGATTTGCCCATGGTGACAGTACCCTTCTGCCTCTAACCGTTCACTGGTGCCATCCGTGGAAGCATTGTCGATTACGAAAATCGTTTCTACTGGGCGGGTTTGCTGCAGTAGAGACTCGAGACAGCGAATCAGCAACTCCTTCCGGTTGAAAGTAACAACAATGGCAGCCACGGTTAATGGTCGATCGGGGTGGTCTATTGAGAGGGAGGCCATAGGGCAATTATCCACGCAGAGACTTTTTAAGCTGGGTTTTGAGTTGTACCAGGCGATATCTACCTTGATATAGCCATACCGGTTGCCAGGTTACAATTGCCCACTTTACCCCTGTAAATAACCGAAACAACCAGCGAATCGGCAGGGATGAAAGAGCTATGGAACCCTCCACCCAACTGAAACCGGCAGAAAAATCCCTGGGTGGAATCAGACCGATCAGCCTGGCGGCAAAGTAAGGTAGATCTGCCAGCCCGATCGCTCGGGCTACCGGCCGGAGTCGGGCCTCATTCTGGTCGTAACCGGAGGTCAGGTGAGCGATCGGGCGGACATCCTGAACAGTCGGTTGATGGAAGCAGGTGATCGCGTTTTTCAAGGCGATCTGTTTCAGGCTGGGCAGGTGATGGTCTAACAGGCCGGCGCGGGCGATTTCTTCTGCATAGCTTAAAATTGTTCTGTGCAGGGTTTCTACAATGGTTGCCCGCTCGGGATGGAATGGTTCAGATTTCAGGATGGGCAGGAGCCGATCGCCCTGCGGTTGATAACCCAGAACCGTTGGGTGGTCAGCCATGGTAAACACCTGTTCAATCAAGCTAATGTGCTTGAAAATTTGTTCTGTCTGCGTGGGGTAAATTTTCGAGCTCAGGTCTTGCACCAGAAAGGCCCGGTAGTTTCCGGCTTCGGTACTGGGCAACCGGTGGCGCAGTACGCAGAGGTAATAGCCCAGCACGGGTTGTCCTGACAACTGGGTCAGCGATCGCTGGCATTTGAGAGTCCAGCCCACATCCACCATGGCCCACTTTGAGTCTGTCTGCAAACCTTCCTGGTGGAAGTAGGCCTGGGTTCGCCCATAGGCAGTCGCCACTTTTTGCTGGATCAGACGGGTCACTTCGGGGGTTTCTATCATCTGCCAGAATCGTTCTACCCCTGCTGCATCCAGTTGCCGGTCCAGGGAAGCCTGGTCGAACTGAAATTGTTCGAGTCGGGCCGCTACTTCGGCGGGTTCAATCTCTAATTTGGCTAACAGATGGCGCGGGGCGGTGGAATGTTGTTTGAGAACCAGCCAATCGAGATCCTGCCGATCGATCTTTTGGCTGGAGATTTTAAGACTGGGCAGAAACCAGGCCTGACGAGAACCGTAGAGATAACGACATTCTGGTGCAGGCATAAATTGGCTCAACTGTCGGGCGATTTTTAATAAAATCTGGCCATCCCGCGAGACAAAGTAAAGCCGCTCTATGCCCTCTTTCTGAGCATTTTGTAGAACCCAGGCAACGTAGCTGGTCAGCAGGGGAGCGATCACTCCGGCCGCCAGTTCGACTAATCCCTGCAGCGCTGGCTCTTGCGATTGCCCCTGCCCAGGGGCAGAAACCGGGCGGGCGAGGCGAGTCGTGCGAATTGCCCCTGCCAGTTGCGATCGCACCAGGGGTGTGGCTGCGGTAGAGGTCAGGGTGGCCTGCTCATAGCGGTTCAGGCGGCAGACGGTAAAGTGACTGGCCCGCATACCAAGACTGCGGGGAACTACCACATCGGCATGAATGTTGTCACCGGTATGATGGAGTTGCTGGGGTTGCAGGCCCTCCTGTTGCAGAACATAGCGAAAGAGATTACCGCTACCTTTCGTGAAGCCGAGGCTGCCCGATACATACACCGGATCCGTGGGAATTGCCAGGTGATGGTCGATCAGCATGGCCTGAATTCGATCGGCGGGCAGGTACATATCGGAAATGAAGAGAATTTTGTGCCCGGCCTGGCGGAGGGTTTGAATTTTTGATCTGATTTGAATAATCGGACTGACGGCCTGAACTTCCAGGGCCAGTTCCGTCGCCAGAACCAGATCAGGATCGAGGGCCCAACGAACTAAAGGAAAGTGCTGATAAATTTTGTAGATATCCAGGTCTTCCTGGTTGTGCAAATACTGTCTTGCCTGATTTTCTGCAGCAATGCGGGCACCTACCAGTTCAGAGACAACTTCTTCTGTTACGGGATGGTGATGGTCTTGCAGTACGGTTTGAAAAATTAAATAAAACAGATCGGTGGGCTGGGCCAGATTCCGTACTACACAGGTGTCATAGACATCAAAGGAATAACAAGAAGGCTGCATTAGATAGATTCCAGAAGCAACTCAAGGAATGGGTTAATCGGGTTGAAATAAATTTGAAATCATCAGGGGAAGACTACGAGCTAAAAATCGAGATAAAATAACCGCCGGACTTAAGAGAAAAGCATTTAGTAACAGGATGTAACCCCTGGTATTCTTCTTTTCAAAATTCCTGAAGGCCAGGTAAGCATACACGAAACCCAACTTGGTGCGATGCCAGAAGTACAAAGGAATTTTGGCCAACCAGGAACTTCGGTGAATGGAGGCTGGCAACCATGCAAAGTTGTGGGGTTTCTGTAAGCCCAGGTAAATTTTCAGACATTCAGTAAGCTGATAGCGGGGAGCCAGGGTATAGAACTTACTATCTGATTGCTGCTGGGAAAAGACGAGTGATCCAAAGACTTCTGATTCCTCTCTAGATGGTGAAAACATAAAACTTTTTAGTAAGCGATCTGTAACTCTATAAAAGTCAGAAGCTTCGTAACCGTCTGGTTTCAGGTGTTGGGTTAACTGTTCTACAAATTCAATGATGGCTTTTTGCTGGACGGTCAGACCCCAGGCGAGTCCCGCTGTATTTTTTTCAGAACGCAGCACAGGAATATAGCGATCGCCCTCTAGCTCGTAACGCATGGTACTGCCATGATCGGCGGCCAGAAATAATTCTAGAATGTCGTTATTGGCGAGCAGGTATCGTTCACTCACATCATCGGGACTAATAAAGTAGGGAATTAACTGATCCGTTGTAAAGGCCCGGTGAATCTCCTTCAAACCAAAGTAAAATCCCAGTAATCCTTGGGCCGGATAGATTTCTCCCAGCTCTAACAACCGACTCATGGAACGGTGAGAACGACCTGTCCAGCCTGTATCGACCAGCGCAAAAGAAACTGGGTCGGCAAAACCTTCCTGTCGCAGATAACCGATCGCTTTACTGCGGTAAACTGCAGCCTGAGCCAGGATTAAATCAACGACCTGGGGTAGCCTGAAAACCTGTTTTAAAGATTGTTGTTGTTCTAAAGTCAAATTCTGATTCCAGGTTGGGCCAGGAAACCCATTTTGAATTAAGATTTCAGCAATTTGTTCGGGTTGTAAATTCAAACGTTCACACACAATTTCCACGGATAAAAAATCCATGAAACTGAAGATCCAATCTAATTCCGTTTCCCCAATTTGTTGAATCGCCGGGAAATGAAGCGATTGGCGAGAGGCATACAAATAGCGGCAATCGATCGGATAGCCCCAGTTGCGACAAAGGACATCGGCAATTTTGCAGAGAATCTGGCCATCGCGAGCCACAAAATAAAGCCGCTCGATCCGACGTTGCTGCGCTTCTATCAGGCACCATTGCACAAACCCCAATAACACAGGGGCAATGACATTGACCGCCGTATCCCAAATCACCTGTCTGTGGCGATCGATCTCCGGGTTCTGCAACCGGCTATTTTGACAGACTGTAATCAATAACTGGCGAAATTGAGCGGGGAGCTTTTCATCCTGAGCGATCAGTGCTTCATAGTTGGTTAGCCTGGTTTTAGTAATGGGTTGAAATGCTTTTACCCTCCGCTGGTTGGTGGAAGAATCCATGGCATTACCTCTGGTGTGCAGGTACCTGAGCTAAGCAATCTTGATACAAATCTATATACCGTTTGGTCTGTAATTCCAGGGAAAAATTTTGGGTTACAAACTCTACACAGGTCTGCTGCAGGGTTTTCAACTGTTGAGGATCTGTCAGCAGAGTTTGGAGGGCCTGAGAAAGGGCAATCGCATCGCCAGGGGCTATAAGGTATCCCGTTTCTAAATGTTTTACCATGTCTGCCACACCTCCAGTGTTGTAGCTAAGGACGGGGGTCCCACAGGCCATACTTTCCAGAATTGTGTTGGGTAAATTATCGGCCAGGGTAGGAAAGATTAGTAAATCAGAGGCTGAGTAAACGATGGCTTTCAAATGCTCTTGCGTGACAAACCCGAGGGAAAGAGTCGGAAACTGGCGAGCCAACTGTGAAGAAAACTCTCCCAGTCCTATCCCCAGCAGTTGGGGTTGCCAACCCTGAGCCCCGGCATGAAGCACCGCTGTTGCAAAATCTCCATATCCCTTACGAAAATCTTCCCAGAGGGCGGCCGCAAACAGGATAACTGGACGATCGGGATCTAGCCCTAAACTTTCTTTAGCCGCCCGTTTAGGCCGGGGAGAATAGAGCTTGAGGTCAATTCCATGGGGAATATAAGTAATAGGTTGATTTTGAAATAAGGGGCTCTGGGAAGCAAGTTGCTCCAACCAGGTAGAAGGGGTGACCAGTGTAAACCTCGCTTTTGAGTAGATAGCCTGTTTACACTGATAAAGTTGGGCGGTTGTATCTTTTTCCAGGGCAATGTAGGTACTGAGATCAGGGCATTGACCACAGCCTGTTTTCCAGCGATCGCACCCCATCGAGTAAATACAATGTCCGGTAAAGGCCCACATATCATGTAAGGTCCAGATCACAGGTTTTTGCTGAGCCAACCTGGGCAGGATGAGAGGGGATAAATTATTTTCATGCCAGTGCAGATTATGCAAATTAATTACATCTGCCGCTGCCACTAAGGGATGGTTGAGTAACTTCTGAGTAAATCTGGAATAAATATTTTGTGGCCCCGATCGATTACCCTTTGATTCCCGCTTTTTTGCAATACGATAGCCTATTTTTTGCCACAAATTTTTGTTGGGTTGTGACAGGGTAAACACATCGGGGTCTGCAGCTCGTTTTTCTACAACGAGCATTGAAGATTGATGATTATGCTGCTTAAAAGACCGGTGGAGATTGTAGGCAACAATCCCTGCTCCATGTCCCAAATCTGAGGTAGATACTTGAACAATATTCATGGATTTAACTGAATTTTTGCAGGCACAAGTTAACGATACTCAGCCAGAATTTTTCCGAATAACTGCTCTAAATTTTTCCTGTAGAGGGAATCTGAATATTTCTTCTCATACAGGGTTTGGTTTGCTGTAACGGCCGCTAAATTTTCTGCCTTCTTTTTGATTTTTGAAGAAAGTAGAACCTCTTTGAGAGCTGTTGAATCGGGCGGCCCCATGTTGATAATTCCCGCCGAGCCATCCTCTACCAGTTGATGATGTCCATTGGTATCGGTCAGAATGATTGGAGTACCAATAGACAGGGTTTCCAGCACACTCAAGTCAAAGTAGCTCTGACGATTACAATTCACAACAAAATCACAGTTGTATATCCATTGGTGAACCGCATCTGTAAAACCGATATCATACACTCCTTCTAGATTGGTTTCCTGGCCGGATCCCAGCAAGAGCAAATTAATATCCTTTCTTTGTTTATAAGCCTCCCTGAAGCCTTCTAAAATTAGATCAAATCCCTTGATTTTATTTCTTCTGCCGATATACAGCAGGTGAATCTTTTCGTTCAGGGGAAAATGTCTGAGGTGAGTAACTTTCCGGGCGGCTGAGTTGATATAAAATATTTTCGATGCGTGAGAGAGTAGTGAACCGTATATATCTAAAACGTAGGAATTTGGAAAGATCAAAATATTTGCTCTAGAAAAAGCATCCCTTTGAGCTTCTTTTGTCCATTCAATATCTCCTGGGCTGAAAACCTTCTGGGATTCTATTTCTTCCGAAGGCAATTCTGGACAGTGAGGCTGAAATAGAATGATTTGATCTGGCCTAATCAGGGGCAAACAAGACTTTAGAGTCCAAACATCATGGAAGTAAATAAATTTATAATTACTGGCTTTAATATCAAAGAAGTGCTCCTGCGAAGATCTAATCCAGCACTCAAACCGATTGACTTTTTCTATGCCTGCATCAATTAGTTTTTGTTTGTCTAAATTGAAAAACTTCCCCAGTTTTTTATGAAATCTTTGGCCCAGGGACGGATAAGGGCAGTCTTGGGCACTTAAATCATAAAGGTCGGATTTGAAACCAGATAGATTTTGAGCTAAGAAGCCACTGGGCCCACCATCCGTAGTTTTAAGTGAATAAATTGGGCTGGCAAAGACCAAAATTTTATTACTTGACATCACCGGTTATTAGTAATTAATCGTAGTTACCGCTTGACTGCAACAACTTGAAAGCAGGAAGCCAGCCGATCGGAGTAGGTTTTAGAATGTCTGGCAGCAAATAGCAAAAGGTTTAAAATGAGCGGACGTAACAACAAATAAAGCAAAGTACTTTTCTGATGTAGCCAGATCCAGGCCAACCAGTAGAGTGTGTGATAAACAGTAAATCGACCCTTTACAGAACTGACCGAAAAGCCATGATATTCCGCTAATCTGACAATGCCATCTTTGGTATAGCGTTGAAAGTCAGTGGGGCATAAATGTTCTGGCTGTAAAAATGGGATGTCAAGAATTAAATGACCCTGGGGTTTTAAAACTCTATGGAACTCTGGTAAAACTGCTTCTGGATTCTCTACATGCTCGATCACACCAATGCAGACGATCGCATCAAAGTAGTTGTCTGCTACCGGTATTTGATCGAGGGGAGAGTAAATGTGAATATTGCTTCTGGTATCGCCAGGATAGGAAATATCTTGATTGATTAGCTTTCCATCTACTAAAGGTGATAAGTCTCGCCAACCGGCTCCGGCATTTAATACGTTACCTTTGAGTAACCTATGATGCTCCCCCAGATCATCTTCGATGGTTTGTGTAAAAATTGCCGATTCTATGGGAACCAGCGATCGGTATAAAGATTTGGCCGCCCCAATAAAGCTTCCTACTATTTTTTTTGATTCCCGCTTCGTAATCGTAATTGGCGATTCCATCAGCGATAGCTCCCAGGGTCTATAAATACTCGAAATCAGAAATAAGGGGTTATTTAACAAGGTTTTCTGAATTCCCATTTGCCCGAAAAAGCGAGAATGCCCCGATAGGAAATTCCCCTTGCTTCGATTAAACTATTTCTCTCCATTCTAAAAGTTGCTAAATAGTCATTTTGATCATAAACCTTGAAATGATCCCAGATGGCACCCTCAACTCGGTACTCACCAGTTGTTAGTAAATCAACGGGTAATTCGAGCCTCAGTTCACTCAATCCCATGGGAATTTCTTCCAGGGTGTCTGATACACAGGAAGACAAAAGCGGAATATCCGTCTGGTTATATAGAGTAAAGCCGACATTAATATCTCGATTATTTTCAATCCACAGTTTGAAGTTCAAGTATGCTTTTCGATTTACCCCTACAACGCTTAGATTAGTACCGTATTCATCCTGAATATTGATTTCAAGAAAACGGTTGCCAACGTTTTTAGGAGAAAAGAATTTGACTTCACTATTTAATTTGGAATATCTATCAATGGTTTCCTTGATACCCTGGTGAACCAGCAAGTTGCCTGATTCAAGCAGTAATCCAGAATTACATAGGGTTTGAACCGCCGCCATATTATGACTGACAAATAAAACTGTTCTTCCTTCTCGCTGGGCCACATCCTGCATCTTGCCTAAACACTTCTTTTGAAACGAAGCATCACCCACCGCCAGCACCTCATCCACCACCAAAATTTCTGGCTCCAGGTGGGCCGCTACTGCAAAGGCCAGCCGCACATACATGCCCGACGAAAAGCGTTTGACCGGGGTATCGAGGAACCTTTCTACCTCCGCAAAGGCCACAATTTCATCAAATTTGCGTCGAATTTCAGCCTTACTCATGCCCAGGATGGCACCGTTGAGAAAAATATTTTCCCGTCCTGTCAACTCTGGGTGAAACCCGGTTCCTACTTCCAGCAGGCTGGCCACTCGCCCCTGAATCATCACCCTGCCTGTGGTCGGCTCCGTAATTCGGCTGAGAATTTTCAATAGAGTTGATTTGCCAGCTCCATTGCGCCCGATGATGCCAACCACATCTCCATGCCTGACTTCAAAGGAAACATCTCGCAGAGCCCAGAATTCTTCGTTTTGCGGCGGGGCAACTCTGCGATCGCCCATTAGACTTCGCTTGAGCGAACTGGCCTGCTTTACAATGACATCCCGCAGGGTCGTATAACGTTCCCGAGTCTGGCCCAGGGTATAGCGCTTACCCAGGTTTTCGGCCCGGATTACAACCTCACTCATAGGCGCTATCCCGGGGCAATGGTTTCAAGCTGGCTCCCGCATAAAACCCATCGCGAATCGAGTCAGCAATTCCCTGAAACACCCAGCGAGCATAGCGACCGATCGGGTAAATGCCCTCTGCTTCCAGGGTTCGCATCGCCTGTTGCCGCCACCGGGAACCGGGTAAGGCCCAGGTGTAGGCCACATCAATCCAGGTGGGATCTACTACCTCCGTTGTCCCGATATAGTTCCAGTCCTGTAGTTCTTTAACCACGGCCTCTGCATACCTGGCAATTTCCGCCTCCGTTGGTTTGTTGCCACCGACGTAGGCCCGTTCCACATAAATGCTGACCCGATCACCGGTGGCCTGAGCTGACTGGGGTAAAAAGGAGCGATCGACATTACTGTAGAAACCAACCCGATGGAACCCGGAAGCCGCATCGGGATTGTAAAGCCACTGGTCCTCCGGGCAAGCAGCGCCCCGCACTGCCCCGATATTCAGCACCAGAACTGAAGTGTAGGGGTCGGGTACTGCCTCTCCTACCAGGCCCGTCAGCTCCATCATGCGGTTGAGCGGCAGGGTTGAGATCAGGGTTTCGTAACCGGCACTACTGCCATCGGCAAAGTATACTTCCCGGCCCGGCCCATCAATTTTAACGACGCGCTTTCCGTAATGCAGCTTACACTGCTCGGCCATCCGCTGGGCCAGGGTATTCAGACCTTCCACCGGGTAGAGGAAGGTGACGTTATAACCTACCGCTGTCGTCTCCTGCAGGGCTCCCTGAATCGCCTGGGCCAGATTCACCGGAGATTTGTAAGCATCCTGGGGAGCAATCTTCTCATACAGTCCGGCGGTGTACAGATTGTGAAACGGGTCAAAGAACAGGTCACAAAGGGTGGGGCCAAAACTGGCTCGCAACCATTCTTTCATCGTGCGGAACGGTGGGGCAGGTTGGGCCATCTCGGCCAGAGCCTGACTGGCGATCGCAGGATCGAGGTAGCGCAGAAAATTTTGCAGGGGATAGGGAACGTAGAGGTTCTGCTCTCGAAAATAAACCGACGATTTACGGTGATAGCTCTTCAGGGGCACCAAGTTTTTCATAAATTGCACCACCGTCGGATCTCCTCCAAAGATCCAGTGTCCACCCCCGACTTCAAACCGGTAGGCTTCGCCATCGCTGGGAGCCGTTGCTAACCGTTGCCCTTCCCCTGGCCGCACATAGTAAGACGAACAAATTCCCCCCGGAGTCTCGATCGCCTCATACACTGGTAACCCCGAGGCGACCCCTGCCGCCAGCCCCGTCATGCCGCCACCTAGGATGAGAGTGTTCTTAGTCATAGTGATGTAAGCAGAGTGAGGAATAGAGGAAAGATTTAGATGACATCGGCGAAGGTGCGTTCCATGCGGCGGAAATACCAGATGCCACTGCTCAAGAGTAAGCCAACCAGCAGGGTTGAGAGCAACCAGCCCGTCAGGTAAAACTCCGATCGGCCCCCTAAAATTGCCCAGCGAAAGCCATCAATCACCGACACCATCGGGTTGAGGGAGTAGAGCAACCGCCAGCCTGGGGGCACAATGCTGCTGCTAAACCCAACCGGGGAGATATACAACCCAAACTGCACAATAAACGGCACGATGTAGCGAAAGTCGCGGTATTGCACATTTAGAGCCGCCAGCCATAGACCTGCTCCCAGGGCAGCAGCAAAGGCTACCAGCGTAAACAGGGGCAGGGTTAGAATTCGCCAGTCGGGGACAAAGTTGTAGTAGGCCATTAAGCCCAACAAAATCAGGCCGGAGATCAAGAAATCGACAAAACTGACGATCGCCGCACTGGCAGGTACAATCAGTCGGGGAAAGTAGACCTTAGAGATCAGGTTGGCGTTGGTAATCAGGCTACTGCTGCATTCGGTCAGGGCATTGGCAAAGAATTGCCAGGGCAGCATGCCGGCAAAGACCAGGATTGGATAGGGCACACCCTGGGAAGGAAGTTGGGCCAGATTGCCAAAGACGATCGTGAACACGACCATCGTTAGAAAGGGCCGGATTAAGGCCCAGGCAATGCCGATCGCCGTCTGCTTGTAGCGCACCAGGATATCTCGCCAGGCGAGAAAGTAGAATAGCTCTCGATAACGCCAGAGGTCTTGCCAGTACTGGCGTTCGCTGCGTCCGGCGGCAATGATCAGTTGCTTTGAGGGGGCACTCATGGGGCGGGGGGCGATCGACGGGCAGGGGGAAGACTGGGCAGGCAGTCTTTTCTCAGCATTCCCTGGATAGGGAATAGAGCGATCATCAGGGCTGGGCCGTCGTCTGACTACGACCAAAGATCAGAACATGTTGCTGTGGTAAAAAGGTTTCTGTCTTGAGCCATTCCAGGCCCACGGCGGCCATTTCCCGCTTTACCTGGCGCTGGGTCATTTTGTGTAAAGCTTTAATCGGTACCAGGGGATTTTCGCCCCGGTACTCGACCAGCATTACCCGTCCGGTTGGTTTGAGAGAACGGACGATCGCCTGCATCATTTCCTGGGGATACTCAAACTCGTGGTAGGCATCCACCAGTAAGGCCAGATCGATGCTGTTGGGGGCTAACTGGGGATCTCGCAGGGTGCCCAGGTGAGGTTCTATATTGGTCACCCGGTGTTCTTGTTGCAACGCTGTCAAAATTTCCACCATTTCTGGTTGCACATCTACCGCCACCACTTTGCCCTGGGGTACCAGAGGGCTGATGCGAAAACTGAAATACCCGGTTCCGGCTCCAATATCGGCGACTACGGCTGTGGGCGCTACATTGAGATGCTCAATCAGGCGCTGGGGTTGTTCTTCTAACTGGCGGGTCGGGCGTTCCAGCCAGCCGGCTCCCAGATGCCCCATCACCTGAGCGATTTCCCGCCCCAGGTAAAATTTGCCGATGCCATCCCGGCTGGGTTTGCCGTAACTGTAAGCAGAGTCCACTGGGGAAGCGGGGGAAATCTCAGAGTCGGCCCGGGCGATCGGGCCAGAAACCAGCAGAAAGAGGACTAAAACCAGGCTGCAGAGTAAAGGAAGGCTGCGCCACTGAAAGTTAAGGGCCCTTGCCATGAGCATGCTTCTCGTCCAGACGGTTACCCTTTCAGTCTAAGCCTGACTTAGAACACCGAACAAACCCAGACGGCTGGCCTGGGAAAAGGCTTCTTCCAGGGTGGCTCCCTGGCGGGTAGAAATATAGATCAGGGAGATGGCCGCCGCTCGAATGGCATTGTCACAGTGAACCAGTACGGGTTTCGGCAGGCGGTGAATCTGTTGGAGAACCCGGATGATGATCTCATCACTGACGGTTTCTACCTGGAATGGCAGATTGGTGTACTCCAGGCCCAATTGTTCTGCTTTCGATTCTTCATCCAGCAAAACGCCAGGTTCATCCGTTGAGCGCAGGTTCAGGATGGATTTGAAGCCATCCTCGGCGATCTGAGGTAGTTGCTCTATGGTAATTTGCCCTGAGATCGCCAGGTCGTCATTAATTTTGCGAATTGTTTCCATTGGCCCCTCTTCAGCGATCGACTGATGGCAACTCACAGTGGAGTCAGTCTGCCTATTCAACCAGCCCTACGGAAAGATTCACGCCTCAAGTAGCAAGAAATATCCTGTTCCAAGGTCATAAACAGACTCCTCCTGGCAAGACCGGGAGGAGTGGAACTGGGAGTTGACCAAGGACCGGTTCCACGAAGAACCGAGGACTCGATGCGATGCCTGAATTTAGACTGACTCATCTAAAACATGCAGTTCCGAAAGTCATGGTTGATCTAGGTTGGTTGTAGTTTGAGCTTAGGGAAAAAACATGAGGAACTTGTGAGGAAGCCAAAACATTCCTTCACAACTCCTGCCAGCCTAACTCCCGGGCAATTTGGGTGGCCAGTTGCATCGGATCAAAGGGCTTGGCGATCGCTGACTTGAGGCCTAACTCGGCATAGCGCAGTCGATCGGAAGCCTGCACCTTGGCGGTCAGCAGGATCACCGGGATCTGGCGGGTTGTGTCCCGGGCCTGAAGTTTTTGAAAAGTGGTCGGGCCATCCATATCGGGCATCATCACATCCAGCAGGATGGCATCGGGTTGTTCGGCTTCTGCTTTTTCGATACCTTCCTGCCCGGAACTGGCCGTGATCACCTGCCAACCGGCTACGGTTTCCAGGCAAATCTGGGCGACTTCCTGGATGTAAGTTTCATTGTCGATAATCAAAATCCGTTTCATGGGTTTCTTATCAGTAGGCAGGCATAATTTTTTATTGCCAGGGGAGAGTGGGGGCAACGCCCCCAGGCAGAGAGGTTCACCCCCTCCATCTCCAAAATCATCTTTAGTTTAATTTGCACCCAGCTACTTATCCCACCGGAGTACCATTGAGGCGGTTAGCCCACGGGAAGGGTGAAATAAAAACTGCTGCCTGCGCCTAACTCGCTTTCGACCCAGATATGACCGCCATGCTGTTGCACAATACTGCGGCAAATGGCCAGTCCCAGACCGGTGCCATCATGGTTGCGGGAGTCGGAGGCATCTGCCTGCTGAAACCGTTCAAAGATGGTTTCTAACTTATCTGCTGGGATGCCCCGGCCCCAATCCCGGACGACAAACAAAATTTCTGAGGATGGGGGTGGGTAGGAGAGTTCCCGGGTTGATGGATCTGGGGTCTGTTGCCGATCGCCCGGTTTTTCGCACAGGGTTGCCGAGAGCCAGATTTTGTTGCCGGCCGGGGAGAATTTAATCGCGTTACTCAAAAGATTGGTCAGGGTCTGAACAATCCGATCGCCATCCACCCAGATTTGGGCCGAGAGGGTTTCCACCTCCAGGGTAATGTCCGCTCGATCGGCGATCGCCTGCACTCCGTCCACCGCTTCTGCCAGCAGGTCTACGACATTGCAGGTGGTCTTGACCATGTTCACTTTGCCCGACTCGATCCGTTCAATGTCGAGGATGTCGTTGATCAGGCGTACCAGGCGATCGGTGCTGTCTACGGCAATCTGTAACAGCCGTTTGCCCCGCTCTGAATCGGCACTCAGTAGCCCACTGGCCAGCATTCCCAGGGAACCGTGAATTGAAGTCAGGGGAGTCCGCAGTTCGTGGCTGACCACCGAGACAAACTCATCCTTCATCCGTTCCACGTTCTTCCGTTCAGTAATGTCTCGCAAAATCACCGTAAACACCATTTCATCCCCCAGTTCCAGGCGAGAAATCGAAGCTTCCGCCGGAAACTCGCTGCCATCCTTGCGCCGACCATAAATCGGGCGACGTTCTCCCATCCGCCGCGCCTGCCCGGAGGAAGTGCCAAAGTCTTTGACATGGCGACGGTGGGCCATCACCGCACTGGGGGGCAGCAAAATATCCAGGGTGCGACCTAAAACTTCGTTGGCAGTGTAGCCAAAGATTTTTTCCGCGCCCAGATTAAACAGGGTAATGCGTTGTTTGGTGTCGATCGAGATGATTGCATCGTCGGCTATCTCCAGAATTCCGGCGAAACGGGCCTGGGAAATCCGCAGAGCGGCGTTCGCCCGATCCCGTTCTTCCTGCAGACGGCGGGCCGCGTCCAGTTCCCGTTGCAGACGCTGGTTGACACTGACCAGTTCAGCGGTACGCTCTGCCACCCGCAGTTCCGTGGCATCCCGGGTCTTCAGCCAGATGGCTTCCTGCCGTTTGCGTTCCGTTACATCGTGGGCCACCACATAGATCAAATTCTCCTCGGTCACCAATCGCCCGCGCCAGGCCAGCCACCGATAGAGATCATCCTTGCAACGGTGACGGATTTCCAGGCTGAGAGTGGGTTGGTCTGGCGACAAATTTTCTAATTCTCCGGTGGCCAGGGGCCGATCGTCGGGGTGAACCAGTTCCAGCCAGGGCAGGGTCAGGAGTTCTGCCGGAGTGTAGCCCAGGATCTGGCTAAAGGCCGGATTCACCTGCTTAAAGCCGCCTGCCCGATCCAGAATGCCCAGGGGGTCAGGGGATTGGTTAAAGAGTTGTTCTGTGGCCACCGTTGGGGAATTGCTTGGAGTGGCCTGCAGGCGATGGCGCAATTTCACCCGTTCCATGCGATTGATGATTCGGGTGACCAGTTCTGGGCCGACGATCGGCTTACTGATGAAGTCGTCCGCCCCTACCTCAAATACCCGATTCACCGTGGGGGCGTCGGTGTGGGCCGTTAGCACCATTACCGGTAGGCCGCCCCAGGTTTCACTCTCACGAATCGCCTGACAGAGTTCAAAGCCGTCATGGTAGGGCATTTGTAAGTCGAGAATCAGCAGGTCGGGAGGGGTGGTTTCCAGGGTTGGCCAGAACTGGCGCGGGTCATTCAGGGTCGTGACCTGAAAGCCCCAGGGTTCTAGCAGGGTATGGAGAATTTCCAGCAGGGCGGGGTCGTCATCCACCGCCATGATTTTGACCGTATAGGGCAGCGCAATTCCGGCAATGGTACAGGTGGGGCCAGAAACCAGGACGGGTTCCGTCTGGGTCAGGTCGAGTTCCTGACGCAGGTTGGCGACCAAAGTCTGAAGTTGCTGGATCTCCGGTTTTTTCAGGCGATCGCGCTGCAACAGGTGTTCAATCTCCCGGGCCTGACTGGAGCCCGCCGGAAACCCAAAGGTGCCCAGGGAACCGGCCAGGGTATGGGCTTCCTGTTTGGCCTGCTGCTGCAGGGTGGGGTCTAAATGATTACTGGCCAGGGCCAGGGCCGCCTGCTCCAGGATGGCGATCTGATCATTTACCCGGGGTTTGAACCGTTCCCAGATGCTGGCGATCGCCGCCAGGGTTTTCTGCTGGGTCGAGTCTGGGGCCAAACTAGCGGTAGTGGAGGTGGCGGTCTGAGCTCGGGTCGGTTTCTTACTTTTAGCCAGGTTGCTGCTTTCTTCTAAGGGTTTGAGGCGATAGCCGATGCCATAGACAGTTTCTACCAGATCGGCGGCGGCTCCGGCGGCTTTCAATTTCTGGCGCAGTCCTTTGATGTGGGTTCTGACCGCTTCTTCGCCGGGCGCATCCTCAAAGGCCCAGAGGTGTTCCAGAATCGCCCCACAGCTAAAGACCCGGCGATTGTTCCGCAGAAATAGCTCCAGCAGGGCGTATTCCTTGGGAGTGGTCGATAGCAGGGTGGTGTGGTAGGAAACCTGGCAGGTGCTGGGATCCAGCCGCAACTGGCCCCATTCCAGAATGGGTTGGGCCCCGACATTGCTGCGCCGCAGCAGGGCCCGAATTCGGGCTACTAATTCTTCCGGGTCAAAGGGTTTGACGATGTAGTCGTCGGCTCCGGCATCCAGACCGATCGCCTTATCATGGCCACTGTCCCGGCCCGTCAGCAGCAGGATGGGCATCTGTTTGCCCTGAGCCCGCAGGCGGCGGCAGAGATCCAACCCATTCAGGCGGGGCAGCATCACATCCAGTAAAACCAGGTCAAATTCGTAGGAATCGATCAGTTCCCAACCGGTTTCTCCATCTCTGGCGGTTTCAACGGCATGATTTTGTTGGGTCAATACGGTTGATAGGGCCCTGATGGTGAGTTCGTCGTCTTCAACAACCAGAATTCTCATAGCATCCCAAAAAAATGTGGGGTCGGTTCTCAACCTGTTTTCCTGGTGCAGGAAGGTTACAGGTAATGGCCTGTCAGGGGAAGTGCGATCGATGTGAGGAACCAGGACGGTGGTAATGGGGCCCTGGCTCGATCTTGCGGGTCATTTTTGAAGAACCGGCAAAATCTCAAAAGCTTGGATCATTCTGCTCCCCTCTGACTCGCGTCTGCTCCCCATCCACTATAGTTCTCATGCCGCTGGGGATGAAGTTGTTCCAGTCCTTCGGAGCTTAAATCAGAGTTAAGAAATTTCAGCGATCCTGGTTGCGGGGATCGCCCTCACAAGTTCCTCAAAACTTTTTCCTACAAGTGAAATGTGGGGCTCAGTTGACTCTACGACCTTTTCTGAGGCTCACAGAGGTAATCCTTCCGGGTTTTGACAAACTAATTTGAGGATTAAAGCTATGGTGAACACTCCCCTCGATCGGCCAGAAGCATGCTCTGATGTGCGCGAAACGGCCCTGGTATTGAAATTTGAGCAGGTCGGAATTGCAGATATTCCTCTGGTTGGAGGTAAAAATGCCTCCCTGGGAGAAATGATTCAGCAACTTACCCAGAAAGGGGTGAGTGTGCCTAATGGCTTTGCTACGACCGCCTATGCCTATCGGTATTTTGTCCAGTCAGCGGGGTTAGAAGAAAAGCTGCGGATGTTGTTTGCCGACCTGGATGTGGAGGATATGAACAATCTCCGCTCCGTGGGTAAGCAGGCCCGCATGCTGATGTTGCAAACCCCCTTCCCGCAAGATTTACAGGATGCGATCGCCCTGGGCTATCGGGAACTCTGTGAGCGTTACGGAGCTGACACCGATGTGGCGGTGCGTTCCAGCGCTACGGCAGAAGACCTGCCCGATGCCAGCTTTGCCGGCCAGCAGGAAACCTATCTGAACGTCCATGGCCTGACCGGGGTGCTGGATGCCTGCCACCGTTGTTTTGCTTCGATCTTTACTGATCGGGCGATTTCTTACCGCCAGATTAAAGGGTTTGACCACTTCAATGTCGCCCTTTCCGTTGGGGTACAGAAAATGGTGCGCTCCGACCTGGCCGCTTCCGGGGTGATGTTCTCGATCGACACAGAAACCGGGTTTAAGGATGCCGCCTTTGTCACCGCGGCCTACGGGTTGGGAGAAAACGTGGTGCAGGGAGCGGTTAATCCCGATGAGTATTTTGTCTTTAAGCCGACCCTGAAGCAGGGCTACCGGCCGATCGTCAAGAAGCGTCTGGGCACCAAAGAGATCAAGATGATCTATGACGTGGGGGGGTCGAAGCTGACGAAGAATATTCCCGTGCCTCCCAGCGATCGGGAACAGTATGCCATCAGTGACGAAGAAGTGCTGCAACTGGCCCGCTGGGCCTGCATCATCGAAGACCACTACACCCAGGTGCGGGGCACTTACACCCCAATGGATATTGAGTGGGCTAAGGATGGTCTGACCGGCGAACTGTTTATTGTGCAGGCCCGACCGGAGACGGTGCAATCCCAGAAAGCTGGCAATATTCTCAAGTCCTACAGCCTGCAAGAAAAAGGCAAAGTCCTGGTGACCGGCCGAGCCGTTGGTGAAATGATTGGCCAGGGTAAGGCCCGGGTGATTTTAGATGTCCATCGGATTGACCAGTTTCAGCCTGGGGAAGTGCTGGTGACAAACCGCACAGACCCGGATTGGGAACCGATCATGAAAAAAGCCAGTGCGATTGTCACGAATCAGGGTGGACGTACCTGTCATGCGGCGATTATTGCCCGGGAAATGGGAATTCCGGCGATCGTCGGTTGTGGCAATGCCACGGAGATTATTCAGACGGGCCAGGAAGTGACGATCTCCTGCTGTGAAGGGGAAGATGGCCGGGTATATGCTGGCCTGCTGCCCTTTATCGTCAAGGAAGTTAAGCTGGATCATCTGCCCCGCACCCGCACCCACATCATGATGAATGTGGGCAACCCGGAAGAAGCCTTCAGTCTGGCGGCGATTCCCAACGATGGAGTGGGGCTGGCCCGCTTAGAATTCATCATTGCCAACCATATTCAGGCCCACCCCCTGGCTCTGATTCATTACCACGAACTGGAAGATGAACTGGCCAAGTACAAGCTGGCCGACCTGACCAAGCTTTACGACAACAAGCCCGAATTTTTCGTGGATAAACTGGCCCAGGGTGTGGGGGCGATCGCCGCTGCCTTTTATCCCAAACCAGTGATTGTCCGGATGTCTGACTTCAAGAGCAACGAATATGCCAACCTGCTGGGCGGTCGTCAGTTCGAGCCGAAGGAAGAAAACCCGATGATTGGCTGGCGGGGGGCTTCGCGCTACTATGACCCCAACTACCGGGAAGGCTTTGCTCTAGAATGTCAGGCCATGAAGCGGGTGCGGGATGAGATGGGTCTGACCAATGTGATTTTGATGATCCCCTTCTGCCGTACCCCCGAAGAAGGGCAGCGAGTCCTGGAAGAAATGGCCAAGCATGGCTTAGTCCGGGGAGAAAACAATCTTCAGGTCTATGTCATGTGCGAACTACCCAGTAATGTCTTGCTGGCCGATGAGTTCAGTCAGGTGTTTGATGGCTTCTCCATCGGCTCCAATGATCTGACCCAGTTGACCCTCGGCCTCGATCGGGATTCAGCCCTGGTGGCTCACCTGTTTGATGAGCGGAACCATGGGGTGAAGCGGATGGTGCAGAAGGCGATCACGACCGCTAAAGCCCATCGGCGTAAGATCGGCATCTGTGGTCAGGCTCCCAGCGATTATCCTGAATTTGCCCGGTTCCTGGTCGAACAGGGAATTAACTCGATCAGCTTGAATCCGGATTCAGTGTTGAAGACGATTCTCGAGATCGCGGAAGCTGAGAAGTTCTAAATCAAGGTTGCCCCGCTTCTGGCAGTGGGAGTGGGGCAACTGGGGTTTCTTCGTGGGGCTGGTGCAGGGGTTGGTTCTTAGGAGCTAACCCTGACCAGTTCAGTATTTTTTTATCGGAGGTTTTATGTTTAAGAAAATTCTTGTTGCCCTCGATCGCTCGGGTCTGGGTCAAACGGTGTTTGCCGAAGCCCTGGCCCTGGCTACATCAATCAATGCTGATTTAATGCTGTTAAATGTGCTGTCTCCCTCAGATCAGGGCTATCCCACGCCCATCTATCCCGGGGCAGATAGTGTCTATACCTCAATTCATGAGGAAGCTCTGAAAGCCTACGCCGTCAAGTGGCACGAGTATGAACAACAGGGCTTAGAGCTCCTGCGGTTACTTGCCCAAGAAGCCAGTGCCGCTGGGGTGATGGCGGAATTTAGCCAGAATATCGGGGATCCCGGCCAGGCAATCTGTCAGGTGGCCGATACCTGGGGAGCGGACCTGATCATGATGGGACGACGGGGTCGATCGGGGCTGAGTGAGCTGGTACTGGGTAGCGCCAGTAACTATGTGCTGCACCATGCCCCCTGTTCGCTGCTGGCGGTGCAGGGAAAACCGGAGGTCTAAGTGCCTAACTGCCCAGACTGGCTACCTTTTGCAGAAAAGCCTGCCGTTTCGGGCGCAGGGCCATATCCAGTTCAGGAGCATAGAAGTAGGACGGCACTAAGGGATCTAACAACACATTCAGGGGAATATTTTCGGCGACGGTAAAATAGTCCTGGGGAATGGGGCCGTCAATATGCCGACTGAGTACTCCAAAACCGGCCCGTTCCCGGCGGTATTCCCGCATGGGGGCATTTTGTTTGAGCCACTGGTCAAAGCTACTGGAGCGATTCATGGTTTCCACCAATTGGGGAATCACTCCTTCTGGGGGGGCGCTGCGGGTGGCGGTCACCCAGGCCTGCTGCAGCAGTTCTCGCCGCCGATCGGGCTGAAGCCAGGCAGAGATCGTCAGGGTGCCACCGTCTACGGGCAAATTCACCAGTTTCGGCTGCATATTTTTACCGGCTCCCAGGTCTAACACCAGGCGGTGAATCGGGATACCAAAAATATCCCAGTCTTCCCGGGCTGCCGGAATGTTGCCGACCCACCAGCGCAGGCTACCCCGAACCTGGTGGAGCTGGGCCATCAGGGTTTGGGTATCCGGATCTTCTGGGGTTTTAATGGTTCGCAGCAGGCCAGTATATTCTGCCTCCATGCGGCTGGTGACCTGGCTGTAAAGGGGGTGCAGGGCCTCGGTCTGCCAGACTGGATTGGTAATTAATTTGGGGTCACGCAGTCCTTCCAGCACCAGGGCTTCGATCGCCAGGTCTGAGCGACCCTGGGCCAATAGACTCAGGCCCAATCCGTAAAATACGCTCCGTTTCGCCGGTACGAGTCGGGCAGAGCGGGCAAAGTTTTGAGTCGCTTCCCCGGGTTTGCCCTGACGCAGTAACAGCCATCCCAGGTTGGTGAAGCCAAATTCCTGATTCGGAGAAACCCGGTTGCCCTGCTGAAATTGGGTCGTTGCCTCTGTGAATAAGTCTTTTTGCATGTCCGGGGAACTGGCCCGTAAACCTAACTCACCCAGATTCCAGCCCAACTGGTGGGCGTAATAAGCCTCCCAGGGGGCCAGCCGGACAGCTTCCCTCAACGCCTCTCTAAAGGCCGGGATGTTTTCCTGCCGTAGAGCAGCAAACCCCTGGCTGGAGAGCATCCAGGCCCGATGCACAGGAAACAGCCAGATGATCGCACTGAGTACCATCCCGGCCCCGACCAGGGGTAGAAAGGAGGGAGGCAGCCGATCGCCACCCAGTTTGGCGAAGGGTTGGAAGGAAGGGAAGGGCCAACGATGGGGAAACTCCCTGGTCAGGTCAAACTCCGGTCTGCCGGATGCTAACCCATCCTCCAGAGACTGGTCAGGGGTTTGTTTGCGCCAGCGAAATTCTGCTGCCAGCACCGCCAGTAAGACTACGATCAGGCCGCTGATTGAGACATTTTCTAGCTGATAATCGGTCAGGCTGACCACTCCGTACCCCACCAGACTACTGAGAGCGCAACCGACCAGGGTGCGGGAGATGCCCGATGCTCGTCGGCGTAAGGCCAGGAAACTCAGGTAGACCATCACCCCGATCGTCAAACCTACTACCAGAACTGCCCATAGCCCCAGTTCGGCCCAGAGGTGGGCCGGGGTACTGTGGAGCTGGTAGACCATTTCTGCTTCCCGTCCGGCCCAATCGGGGCGGTATTGCTGGTAGGCGAGGGGTACTCCTCCCACTCCCAGTCCTGTAAACAAGCGACTCAGGCCCATTTCCCAGCCCGTGAAGTTGGTGATCACCCGGTAGGCCAGTTCTCCCCCGGCCTGTCCACTGGAAACTCCACCGACTACCGATCGCAGTCTGTTGTTAGCCAGCAGCAGCAGCAGCAAGACCAGGCTACCCGCCGCTCCTACGCTCCAGACCAGGAGACGGGGTAGGGTGCTGCGCCAGAGTAATCCGGTAAATCCTAAAATCGCCAGGACGGCCACCCCCAGCCAGCCAGCCCGAGAACTGGTGGTATAAATATCAATCAGACTCAGCCCCAGGGCAAATACCCAGAGCCAGCGCTGGCGGGTCTGGTCAATCAGGCTAAATCCGAGAAACAGCGGAATAGATAGAACCACATAGGCGGCAACATGGTTTTGATGGCCGATCGGGGCCCAGTTTCGCAATTCGATATTCGAGAAGTCAAACCCCAGATTTACCCCGTACTGGCGCAGGTCGGCCAACCTGCTGAGTTCTGGCAGGTAGGTCTGGCTGATCCAGAGCAGCAAACTCAAGCTGATAAAGGCCAGACTCAGATAGGCCTGGGCTTTCAGTAAACCTTCCCGACGAGCCGGGGTATTGGCCCAGCTACTGGCGGCATAGAGGGCGGCCAACAGGCAAAATAAAACCCAGCTATACCAGAGGGCCTGTCTGGGGAAGGGGGCGATCCCGGAGGAGATCACAACCCCCGTGACGAGGATCCCAACGAGCCAATCCAGTTCATTGCCTAACCAGCTAACCTGCTTTCGCCACAGCAGGCCCAATAACCAGAGTACCGGGCATAGCAGGCCGACCTGCCAGATAAACACCCAGGGCCATAAAACCATCAGGCTATTGCTATCGGGCAGCAGGGTAAACAGACTATAAAAGCCTGCCGTCAGGAGCCCTAGCAGGTGCCCAGAAGAAGAATTAACCAGTTTTTGGGAGGGGGTCGCAGAGGAGGATGGGTTAAGCATGGGCTGCGGGTCGATCCAGTCTATGGAACTCTATCATTCCGAGTCTATTCTCAGGGATTTTCCCTTACCACGCTATGAATTTTGTACCTCTCTTTTACAAGTCGGGGCGGGGTAACACCCGGAGAAACTTCACAATTTGTCCGGTCAGTTCGATGCTGATCAGGTAACGATCGAAGCTGAAGCGGTAGTAGATGGCGGTGCTGCCCAGTTGACGGAACTCTGGCAAGTCCTGGAGTTGACTGAAGTGGGGAAATTCTTCAAAGACAAACTGTTGAAGAGATTTGCGGGCCGATACTTCCAGGTTTTTGATATCGAGTAAAAACGATCGCTCGTAGCGAATTTGCAACCCTTTCAAATTGGCAGCTCTGCGAACGGTAGAAGGCTGGGTGCTAGGCATATAAAGACAGCGGGTAGATGGCTAAAGGCTGGCAAGGAGTTGGGTAGCTTCTTCCTGGGTCAGGGTATCCCCCGGTTTGAAGGTGCGCTTAGAGGCCTGAATAGCTCTCAGCATATAGAGGTCGCAATAAAGTTCTGAAAGAACCGTCCACATACCTGCCAGTTCTTCCTCAGACAGCTGATCAATCAAAAAGTGCAGGCGGCTTCTAAATAAATTCATAGGGCCCTCAAAAAATAGACAGTCATGGTCAGAGGGATGACTACACTCCCAGTCAGTCCAGGGATGACTCCAGCGATCGATGCCAGATAAGTATTTCTACATGGGTTCTGATTCCAGAATGCCCAGATTGGACAGCAAGATTGCGATTGTCCAAATTTATCGGTTGCGATCGCTACTGGTTCAGATTGCCTGGTAGGATACGATTTCGATCGCTCATCCCCTTTGATCCCATGGTCGGTTATCTCGTCTCTCTGATTATTTTCACGGCCACCTATGCTCTGTTTAGTCTGGGTCTTAATCTCCAGTGGGGCATGACCGGGTTAATTAATTTTGGTCATATCGCCTTTATGACGATCGGAGCTTACGCCACGGTGTTGCTCAGTCTGGCCGGGGTGCCCCTGCTGCTGGCCACGGTGATTGGTGGTGTGCTGGCTGCCGGGTTGGGTCTGCTGATTGGGCTATCGACCCTGCGCCTGCGGGAAGACTACCTGGCGATCGTGACGATCGGGGTTTCTGAGGTGGTGCGGATGATTGCCTTAAACGAAGAATGGCTGACTCGCGGAGCCCGGGGAGTCTATGGTTATCCCCTGCCGCTGGAGGCCCTGACCCGGCCCACATTATTCAGTAAGTTGGGCATGATTGGCCTCTGGACAGCAGTTTTTGTCCTGGCTGGCTGGCAGTTGTGGCGCTGGCTAAAGCGGGGAGTAAAGCAGGTGGGACGCAAAGATCTGGAAACAACGCCCCGCTCGATCCCGTTGGGCAACCTGGTTTGGGGCGCTGCGGCCGCCCTTGCCGGCATTATTCTCTGGGGAGCGGGGGCCCTGGCCCTCTACGACTACTCCTATAAAGCCGGGTTAATGCTGATCCTGGTGGTGGTACTGGCCCTGGTCTACTGGCGCTTAGAAGTACTGACCCATTCCCCCTGGGGCCGCGTCTTAAAGGCGATTCGGGAAGATGAGCAGGTGGCCAAAGCCCTCGGTAAAAATGCTTTCTGGTATAAGTTGCAGTCCCTCATGCTGGGGGGATCGATCGCCGGTATTGCCGGGGCCTTTTACGCCTGGAATTTGAGTTTTATCAACCCGGAGGGGTTCATTCCCCTGATCACCTTTCAGGCCTGGACGATTGTCGTATTAGGTGGAGCCGGGAACAATGCCGGAACTCTGCTGGGAGCGGCGATTTTTTGGTTATATAACACCGTTACCCGGTTTGTCTTACCAGCGATCGTGCCCTTAGATGAGGCCCGACTGGGGGCATTTCGGGTGATGGTGATTGGCCTGTTGTTAATTATCTTGATGATGGTGCGGCCCCAGGGCCTGTTAGGTAAAAAGGAGGAACTTTCCCTTGGTCGATGAATCGCCCCATTCTGCCGAACTGCCCCTGGAAACCCTGGGAGGTCAGGGGGGAGAAAACCTGGCCGAGATTCTGGCAGAAGTCGAAGATGCTGCTCCTGCTTCTCTACAAATGCCCCTGTTAGCCGCCGGAGGGCTGGTCAAGAGTTTTGGCGGCATTCGGGCCGTCGATAATGCCTCGATCGAAGTTTTGCCTGGAAGCATTACGGGGTTGATTGGCCCCAATGGGGCCGGTAAAACCACCCTGTTTAATTTGCTGTCCAATTTTCTTCGTCCAGACCAGGGCCGGGTTTTGTTTGATGGCGAACCGCTGCACCCGTTGCCTGCTTACCAGATTACCCAGCGTGGTATGGTTCGCACCTTTCAGGTGGCCAGGGTGCTATCGCGACTGTCGGTGATGGAAAATATGCTGCTGGCCGTACAGCACCAGATTGGCGAAAACTTCTGGAACACCTGGTTCAAGCAAAGTCAGATTGCCCAGGCCGAAAAACTGGAGCGCGATCGAGCTATGACAATTCTCGAGTCGATCGGCCTGGCCCACATGGCCAATGAGTATGCCGGTTCCCTCTCTGGAGGCCAGCGGAAACTCCTGGAAATGGGCCGGGCTTTAATGACTAACCCTAAGCTGATCCTGTTAGATGAACCGGCGGCGGGGGTCAACCCCACCCTGATCAACCAGATCTGTGAACGCATTCTCACCTGGAATCAGGAAGGGCTGACCTTTTTGATCATCGAACACAATATGGATGTGATTATGTCCCTCTGCGATCGGGTCTGGGTTCTGGCCGAAGGCCGTAACCTGGCCGTTGGCAGCCCCCAGGAGATTCAGACCAATCCCCAGGTGTTAGAGGCTTACCTGGGCCAGGGGTAGTCTGCCGTCCGGTGTTCTCGCACCATTTTGCGGAGAAACTGGACGATCGGCTCCAGGGATTCAGAAGCGGTAGCGGGTAGGCCCAGGGCTGTCTGAACCGGGTTTCTTAAAACAATTTCCAGGCAGTTCCCCGCTCTTGTGGTGAGAATCAGTGTCTCAGAGGCCGGGTCGGGACGGGGGCCGCCTGGCCGGAGCGGCCTGGGGCGTAGAGAGTTGCTCCGGGTTTCCAGGCTGACGATCTCGCTGTAAAAGTATTCTCGCGTGGTTTCCTGCAGCAGGTTGCCGCTGAACAAGTCAAAACGGCCCTGGTAGATCACCAACTGGTCTGGGGTGAAGTAGAGCAAAGTCAGGGCGATCGGGGTAAACCGGAGTTTGCCATCTTTGCCAGTTTTCACGCCCCACCTGGTGCCCTTAGCCTGCCCAAAATCGGGGCCAAGGAGCAGGCTCGCTGGTTGCAACAGGTCTGATTCATCCAGACCTGTTTTATTGAAGGCGTGGGTTTGCAGGGAGTCTAAATCTGCCTGCAACTGCTGGTCAATCTGCCAATCCGCTGGTTTGCGGTTCCAGCGGAGCAGGTAGCCCCCGCTGGCGGCGATCGTCACCAGACCCAAAATTCCCAGGGGCAGAATCCCCACGGGAAAGAAAACTAACAGTCCCAGGCCCCAGAACAGAGTCGCCAAGACCTGTTTGGGCAGGGGTTGAAAGTAGGATTTCAGCCATTTTCGTTGATGTGGTTCTATCACTGCAAACACCCTGATCAGCCATGAAAATTAAGCCCTGGTAACGCGCTTGGCGGAAATTTGAGGAAAATTCAGATTTCGTTGCCTGTTTGACGCTTTTCCCGTTTGATCGCTTTCAGTAGCCGCTGATCCCGCAGAATCACGGATTGCAGCAAGAGTTCCACGGCTTCCGGGTGATAGGCTTTTTGCGCCGCCCTTTGTAGCAGTTCCCCAGGGTTGGGAGAGGGCACCATCAGCCTATTCAAACAGTAGTAATCAAACCTTAAAATTGCCAGCAAATAATAGTAATGGGCCGGTCGATCGTCCAGTTGAATCGCCATTATTGCCGCCTGTTCTATCACCTTGATGGTTTTCAGGTTTAAGCTTTTGGGGCGTTTACCGCCAATTAAAGCCAGGGCCTGGTAGTAGTAAATTTCGGCCTCCTTTGGCAGCAGTTTTAACGCGGTGGTAAAGGCAGAAACGGCCCGATCGTACTGCTGTAATTTCAGATAGAAACACCCCAGGGCATAGAAGGCGCTGCCGTCCGGCGGTTGGGTGGTCTGATAGTAATCGAAGTAAGCCTGGGGCGATGGCTGTCCTACTTCCGGCGGTTGGGTTAGCTCCCGCTCCAGCCGATCCATTTGCTGCTCCAGGTCTTCCCGGTCTTGCTCCGCTTGCTGAATTTCCTGTTCTAATTGAAATTTCACGGCCACCCCGGCCTCGATCGCGTAAGCCTGTCTCAACCGGCTAATTTTGGTATTTAAGGTTTGCAGTTGGGCTTCTAGTTGATTCAGTCGGTGTTGTTGCAATCTGGCCAGTGGCATCACCCTTATCCATCCCTGATCTGCCCCTTCCCCCCATCAGGTGGAATAGGGAAAGGTGGTAAATAAAAAGACAAGAACCGTGGCCAGGGCCAACGCTCCCTGAACTAGGTTGCCCACCAGGGACCCCACCAGAATACCCAGGGCTGCTTTTGCCGCCAGCCCCAGATCTCGACGGTAAATCAATTCTCCAATCAAAGCGCCCAGCAGGGGGCCCAGCAGAATGCCCAGCAATGGCCCGCCGAAGGGGAGAGCTGGCAAAAGGCCGAGAATTCCCACCACTAAGCCGACGATCGCCCCAATTTGTCCCCATTTACTGGCGCCTGCCTGCTTTGCGCCCCAGTAGGTTGCCAGGAAATCGACTCCGACACTCACGAGCAGGGACACTACCCCCACTGCCAGGGGGATCCAGATCTGACTGAAGCCGATGGCGGCTCCCCAGACGACAATGGCTGCCACAATCAGGCTGATTCCAGGAATCGCCGGGATCACCGCTCCGGCAATGCCAACAACCATGACCGCCACGAGAATCCAGTAAAGCGTCAGCATAAGGGAGCAACAGTAGACTTCTCCCCAATTCTAAATAGTTTGCCGAAAAGCGGAGCCTCAGGTCTGCTGGGGGCTGAGTTCTTGGCTCAGGCTATGCTCCAGTTTGGCGGCGATCGCTGCTACCCAATTCTCATCCTGCTGGGTATAGCTGCGGGGAGCGTTGGCCCCGAGAATTAAGGCTCCCCGGTTGCCTAAGGGCTGGCAGATCACGCCCTGAGTATTTTCCGGCAGGTAATCAAACTCAATCCGCCCCGGGTAAACCTTGAGGGCGACCAGATAAACGGGTTTTTGCTTTTCCAGCACGCGATTCAAAATGGCTCCCGGTTTGACCTCCCGGTGGGGGGATAAAATACCCCGCCTTACCAGGATTTTGCCGTCGTACCAGACCAGCAGCGATCGGGTGACGGTGTTGGTTAGCAACAGATGGGAAGCCCAGGCCAGTTCGGTCTGGAGTGTTTCCGGCAGGCTGGGGTCTAATTCAAAGCCCTCTTCCCCAACCAGTTCTACGCTTTCGGGGGGGCGGGGTTGCACCTGTTGCCAGAGTAAACCCGTTAGAATCAGGACGGCACTGACAATCACCCCCAGGGCATCGGAGCGGGCCTGAGCATCGGTCAATTCGGGGGTGAGCAACCGATTGGTTAATAGCAAGGTGCCCGCCAGAATCCCGACAACGATGGGTAACTGCCGTAAAACCTGATTTCGATCGGATTGAGCCATGGCCTGAAGTCGCAACGCACTTCTTTGACCCTAATACGAAATTGCCCCGCCTGCACCTCTGGGTCACCCTGGTTCCTCGGGGATCTTGCGAGGGAAAAATCTGATATAAAGCTGTTGATTGGCTTGCTCTAGCTGTTTACAGGAGAACCGACTTGCTGGAACTATTTAGCTCTGGGTTGCTGGCGTTGTGGCTGCAGGCCGCCGGGGGAGGGATGCCGACGGCCGCTCTGACCTCCCTCCAGGAGATGCCCTGGGCCGTCAGCCCTGCTTCTCCCGATCCGACAGCTCAACAGGTTGTTCAGCAATACCTGCAAACCCTGGGAAGAACGGGCCTGGCGGCCCAGGCCCAGGGAGTCTGGTTGCAGTCGGGGACTGAGTTTATTGCCGCTAATCAGGGGACAACTCCCCTGCCCGCCGCCTCTCTGACCAAGGTTGCCACTTCCCTGGCCGCCCTCCAGACCTGGGGAGCCGATCACCAGTTTGAAACCCTGATCAGTACCACCGGGCCGATTCAAAATGGGGTGTTGCAGGGAGATCTGGTGGTACAGGGGGGCGGCGATCCGCTGCTGGTCTGGGAGGAGGCGATCGCTTTGGGCAACGACCTGAACCGGGCCGGAATTACCCGGGTAACAGGCAATCTCGTGATCACTGGAAACTTTTTGATGAACTTTGAAACCCGCCCCCAGCAGGCGGGAGAACTGTTGCGTCAGGCGTTTAATGCCAGAGCCTGGTCGGGCGAAATTGAGCAGCAGTATAGAACCTTACCCGCTGGCACTCCCCGGCCCCAGGTGGCGATCGCCGGTCGGGTGCAGACGGTCACCTACGGTACGGATCTGCTGCCCAATCAAATTCTGCTGGTGCGCCATCGTTCCCTGCCCCTGACCCGAATTCTGAAGCTGATGAATGTGTACAGCAACAATGTGATTGCCGAGTCCCTGGCCAATTCCCTCGGGGGGGCGGCGGCGGTGGTGAAACAATCTGCCCTGGCTTCGGCGGTTCCTACCTCAGAAATTCGTTTGATCAATGGTTCTGGGCTGGGAGTAGAAAATCAAATTTCCCCCAGGGCTGTCTGTGCCATGTTTGCGGCCCTGCAACGCTATCTGCAACTGCGGGGGCTAACGATCGCCGATATCTTTCCGATAGCGGGGATTGATCCGGGTAGTATTGAGGGGCGCAGAATGCCGGCGGCGGCGGTGGTCAAGACCGGTACTCTGAATGATGTCAGTGCCCTGGCCGGGGTGGTTCCTACCGCCGATCGCCAGTTAATCTGGTTTGCTATTATCAACCGGGGCAGCGACCTGGATGGGTTGCGGCGGCAGCAGGATGTTTTGCTGCAAACCCTGGTGCAGCGTTGGGGTAAGGTGCCAGCGGTACCCCTGGCGATTGCTCCCAGTTCCAGCTATCAGGCTGCGATCTCTGACCTGGGAGACACCGATCGCAACCAGATTCTCCAGTCGGCGGTCGAGTTTAACACCTACCAGGGCAACTAATCAGCGGCCCAAATTTTAACGGCCCAAATTGCCGACCTGCTCGGGAATAAACTGGGTCACTACCCGGCCACCGCTGTTACCTCCACTGACCACTACCATCTGATCCTGCAACCTACCGGTGGCTCTGGGGCCCCTCAGGTTCATAGCCGGGCTGACCTGCTGGTAAAAGACATTGCCATCGGCTTCAAACTGCTCACTCTCAGAAAACCAGGTGAGGCGATCGCTTCTGACCGTAGCCTGGTTTTTGTTGCTCACGCCCTGCACATTGCCTTCTAAAAACAGGGTTTTGCTGGCGATTTCCATACGTCCCTGGTTGGCGGTGAGGGTCACCTGCTGCTGCTGGTTGACCAGGGTAATACCCTGATCGGTGGAAACCGTTTTGCTATTCAAATTCCAGTTCAAAATATTGCTGGCAATCTGAACCGGGGGATCTTGCACCAGCACCTGGGCATTTTGCTTCAGGCTGGCGGTTTTGGCCTTCAGGTCAATGAACCCGGCATTGGCGACGGCCCGATCGGTGACCTGGTTATTCACCAAGCGATCGATTTGCAGGGGGCGATCGGTGGCCAGGGTTTGTTGATTGACCTGCCAGATTACCTGTTCTGAGCGAAAGCGGGCCGTTGGATCCTTGGCCTCTGCCATAACCTGACCTTTGAGCTCGATGCGGCGGGCTCGGGTCAAAAAGGTTCCTTCCTTCGCTGCTACAACCAGGTTCTTATGGCTGCCATTCAATCCCTTCCGCAGAATGACGATATCTTCCTTCGGTCGCCATTCCAGTTCTTCGCCTTTTAGAACGGCTCCGTCCCGGGTATCGGTGGCGACAATCTGGCCCCGCAGTAAAATCGTTTGGCCGTCCTGGCGGACTTCTCCGCGCTGGGCGCTGACCTTCAAGACGGACTTGCCATCCTGAAAGAATTCTCCCGTGGGTTTCTGAACCTCGGCTGTCTTTTTATCTCGACTGTAGGAAGCCTGAGCCGCTTTGACCTTCCACCACAACCGTCCTTTTTTGTCGAACTCCTCCAGGGTGACGGCGTTGAAGGTGAGGCTGGTATCAGATTGACCGGCATCTTTGCCATCTTCTGTAATTTGCTTAACGGTGCGGTTCTGGCCGCTACAGGCCGTAGCCATCAGGAGCAGGGCTAATAACCCGGCTCTCAGGCTGGCCGAACGGAACCGGCAATTGACCCAACGCAACAGAATTGGCATGAGTATTCCTACTAGATCCAGTTTTCAGACGAAGCCAGACTAACAAAGTTGCAATCGCTTTGTTGCCGCTTCACTCTGAGAAATTCTAGCGGATGTTTAGCCTTCTTCGGCTTCATCCATCAGACCAATACTGGACAAAGGCCGGTAGGTGTAACTGCGCGGGGTTTTTTGAATGTCTTCTTTGATGTTGTCCAGGTCGATGTAGCGATCGGCCACATTGATCAGACTGTCGCTGGTCATGGAGCGCAGGCTGACTACTTCCACCCGAACTCCCCGATAGCTGACGGCATTCACCGCGTAGGCCAGATCCCCATCCCCACTGACCAGCACTGCCGTATCGTAGGAACCCACCAGGGACATCATATCCACGGCAATTTCTACATCCAGGTTGGCCTTTTTAGAACCATCTGGGAGTTGTACCAGATCTTTAGAGATCACCCGATAGCCATTCCGTCGCATCCAGAGGAGAAAGCCCTGCTGTTTTTCGTTGGTGCGATCGACACCAGTGTAGAAAAACGATCGCAACAGCCGGGAACCAGAAGTCAGGCGGCAGAGAAGCTTGGTGTAATCGATCTCAATACCTAACTGCAGGGCAGCGTAAAACAGGTTGGAACCATCGATGAAAATGGCTACCCTACCCCGATTTTCGAGCACCTGCTCCTGGGAAAAAACGGACTCATTGTCTAGATTGTTATTCAGCATGGGTTTATACCTCAGTCTTATTAAAGGGATGTTAAAGAAATCACTAATCAGGAACCTGGCAGGGAGAGAGTAACTCAGGAAGAAACTGCTTCTAAAACCTCCAATCGTTGAAAGACCGGTTGAGGTTTACCCAGAGCTTGATTAGCTGCCAGTATTCCCCATTGGGAGTGGGTTGGATATGGGGCCGAAACATCAATTAAAGACTGGTTATTAAAGTTAATCGAAAAGCCAAGTTGTGTATAGATGGTGGTACTGAGATTGGGCGTTACGGGAGATAGCAGGTAAGCCGCCAGACGTACCGCTTCTAGCACGTTGTAGAGCACTGCTTCAACTTCCGCCTGTTGTCCCTGTTTATACAAAGTCCAGGGGGCTTGCTCAGCAATATACTGATTGCCGGTGCGAGCCAGGGCCAGGATGGCTTCACAGGCATCGCTAAAAGCCAGGGAACCGTAAGCCCGGGCCACCCGATCGCCCAGATCCCGTCCCAGGTCAGCTAAGGCGTTAGAACTGGCGATCTCGCCCTGAGGAACCTTACCACCGCAGTACTTATAGACCATGTTCATGGTGCGATTGAGCAGGTTGCCTAAATCGTTAGCCAGGTCAGCATTCAGGATATTGACGAAGCGAGTCTCGTTAAAATCTCCATCCCGGCCAAACTCGATCTCTTTGAGGAAATAGTAACGAACGGCATCGGCCCCGTAACGGCTGACCAGCTCTATGGGATCAAGCACATTGCCCAGGGTCTTACCCATTTTCTGGCCGTCTTTGGTCAAGAAGCCATGGCCAAATACCTCACCGGAAATCTCTAAGCCGGCAGACAGCAGCATGGCCGGCAGGTAAACGGCGTGAAACCGCAGAATATCTTTACCGATCACATGCAGATTGATCGGATACCAGTGCTTCAGGGCATTTTCTAGAGTGGGTTCGTCCGCCGGGTCCAGCAGGGCGCTGATATAGCCCAACAGAGCATCGAACCAGACATAGAGGGTGTGGTTGGGATCGTTGGGCATGGGAATCCCCCAGGCTAAATTGACCCGGGAGATCGAGAAGTCTTGCAAACCCTGGGCAACAAAATTCAGAACTTCGTTGCGGCGAATTTCGGGCTGAATAAAATCGGGACGTTGGCGATAGAGCGCTTCCAGTTGTTCCTGATAGTTAGATAGCCGGAAGAAATAATTTTGCTCATCCCGCCATTCTGCTTCCCGATTGGGGTGGAGGGGGCAACGGTGATGATCGAGCAGATCCCGTTCTTCTTTAAATTCTTCACAGGACACACAGTACCAGCCCTTCTGCTGCCCAAGGTAAATATCGCCCCGCTGCCAAACTCGCTGGAAAAAGTCTTTGACCACCGCTTCATGGCGGGGATCGGTGGTGCGGATAAAGCGATCGTGGCAAATGTTTAACTGTTCCCAGAGAGCCTCGAACCCGGTAACTACCTGATCACAGTGTTCCTGGGGAGTTTTGCCGAGACTGGCAGCGGTGCGTTCGATTTTTTGGCCATGCTCGTCGGTGCCCGTAATCATTAAGACCGGCCGACCCTGCAGGCGCTGAAACCGTGCCAAGACATCTACTGCGATCGTGGTGTAGGCGCTGCCCACGTGGGGCAGATCGTTAACGTAGTAGAGTGGCGTTGTAACGACGAAAATCTTTTTATTTTCAGCTTTAGAACTCATGCGATTAAAAATTTAAACCCCCAGAATATATTACGAAAACAGTTGAGGGCTTACCTCTAAATAGGGGGTGGAATCTGGATGGTTATTGATTATTTCAGCTAATGATTTACATTAGTAAGATTTAACAAATGACGAAATAAGCCTATAACGATCTATTCCAAACTACACCTTTTGAAAGATTCCTATTTCCCCATCTTAACGGTAAAAAGCCTTGTGGCTGCTAAGAAAACCTTAAGTTAACCGAACCCTTCAACTTAATCTAATTTTTATACTTAAGGTGGGTAAAAATCAGCGATTGTCTCATCTATAGCATCACGAATTGAAGGATTTTTCTGATGCTGTCCTGCGACCAGGTATGACCAGAGATGTCTGTCTCCAGATAATTGCTAAGTCGAGTTAAGTAATGTTAACACTGGAAAGAGTCCGATGGCTCTAACCCCGGTGTCTTGATCTATGTCTTTCGACAGCCCCCTGCAAATTTCTCGTCTCCTTCTGGCTGCCCTGGGCACCCGTACTTATATTCACTACCCCGATCGGGTCCCTCCCCGGGGGGCTGTGCTGGTAGTCAGTAACCATCGCAGTTTCATGGATGCCCCTTTACTGATGACAGCGCTCAATGCGCCGATCCGGTTTGCCTGTCATCACTATATGGGGCAGGTGCCGGTGCTGCGGGAAGTCATCACGCGGTTGGGCTGCTTCCCCCTGGAAGCGCCGGAGCAGAGACAGCAGAGTTTTTTCCGGCAGGCGGTGCAACTGTTACAGGGGCAACAACTGGTGGGGGTGTTTCCGGAGGGGGCAGAACCTATGGTGCAGGACACCTCACCCCGGGGATCGGTGGGAGAGTTTCAACGGGGATTTGCCCATCTTGCCCTAAAAGCACCGGTTTCCGACCTGGTGGTGCTACCCGTAGCCATTGCCTCTCAAGAGGAACTGGTCAATTCTGCGGTCCCGCTGCGGTTGTTGAGCTTGTTTGACCCGTCGGAGCCTCTGTTTGCCCAGGAGGGCTGGCACCCGATGGTGCTGTACAAAAAAGTTAATATTTTAATAGGTCGTCCCCGCTGGATTCGCCCCCGCGATCGCCAGGACTATCAGGGTAAACAGGCCAGAACGCTGGTTTCCGATTTAACGGATCAGTGCCGACATGAAATTAAGGACTTGCTGATTCAGGGCGGATACTAACTGACCGCAACTAGTGACAGGTTCTGGTAATAGTCGGGGATTTTCTTAAAAGGTTGATTTTAATCAGTTGGTTTATACTCTCTGCATGTTTTGGTCATGGTCGAAGTTCAAAGCCACCCTTGCTTTCTCACTCCGAAGCGTCTCCAACCCCAGTATCCCCTGTTCGTGTTTCTGCCCGGTATGGATGGTACGGGGCAATTGTTGCGAACCCAGACGGCGGGCTTAGAGGCGGGGTTTGACGTGCGCTGTCTGGCCATTCCTCCCGATGACCTGACCTGTTGGGAGGTGTTGAGTGAACGGGTTGTGACCCTGATTCAGGCGGAGTTAATGGCCACGCCGGAGCGATCGGTCTATCTCTGTGGGGAGTCCTTTGGCGCTTGTTTGGCTATGAAGGTGGCACTACGGGCCCCCGAGTTGTTCAGTCAGATCATCCTGGTGAATCCGGCTTCTTCCTTTCATCGCCGTCCCTGGATCAGTTGGAGTTCTCAAATTACCCGCTGGTTGCCGGAGTCGATGTATCAATTGTCTTCCGTGGCGTTGATGCCGCTGCTGGCCAGTCTGAGCCGGATTTCTGAGACCGATCGTCAGGCTTTTTTTGAAGCGATTCAATCGGTGCCCCAGAAGACTTCAATCTGGCGACTATCTCTATTAAATGAATTTAAAATTTCGGAGGACGAGCTGGGCCGCCTGACCCAGCCCGTCCTGTTAATCGGCAGTGCCGCCGATCGACTCTTACCTTCTCTGACCGAAGTGCATCTGCTGGCCCGTAGTCTGCCCAACCGCAAGATTGTGATTCTGCCCTTCAGTGGCCATGCCTGTCTGCTAGAGGAAAAGGTCAACCTCTACCAGATCCTGCGGAACCAGCAATGTCTGCCTGTTCAGACCGCCAACCTCTAGCCGATCGCCTTTTTCAGCATGGCTTTTTGCTGCGGGGTGAGGGCGGCTACGGCTTTCTCGGATTGGGCCGATTGCAATAGTTTGAGTAATTCCATCAGGTCAGTCTGGGAAACATTTGACTCGATCGGTTCATCGGCTTCCGGATGGCGACAGACCCCGGCTTCACAATTAAGACCTAACTGGTGCCAGTAGATCGTAGGGATGGAGCGGCCCCGCTGACCGATATGTTCGTGGTTGAGCACCTGGGATTCCATATAGGCTTTGGGAGAGTCGTAGCAGCGTTGCTCCCGGGGGTAGGGGACGGTAAAGCAACCAAACGCCTTACGGTATTCTTCGGAATCTAAGATTGCCGTAATCAGCTGCGCCACCCCCTGATACATCAGGATATCGCAGTAGAACTTGATCTCCTCCTGGTTCAGGGGAGCCCGTCCGAGAAAATGCTTGAAACACAGCTCCAGAAACTTCATGTTGGAGGAGTTGTGATAGAAGGAATCGAGGTAGACCTGGGAATGGCCCAATTCTTTGAGAAATCGGCGCACCCCAATTTTGTCCGTTAAAAAATCTTTTTCTGCCCTGGCCAAAGATTTGCGCTCGTAGGCGTAGGGTTGGCGTTCCAGAATCTGGTAGTAAATCTGGCAAAGGGCCGACTGCCGTTCCTCTGGGGAAGATTGACGGCTAACAACAACAGGTTGGAAATTCATAGAAGTGTCCTCATAGGGGTGGCAGTAAAGCTGAGGAAACACGGGGGCTTGTGCAGTTCAGACCAGAAGCTTGAAGGATGGGGAATCTTATCAGATGGAATTCCTCTCTGGGCCTGACTACCAGGCCCATACAACCAGAAGCTGTGCAGGCTAATTAAGCGGCAATATTAAGCGTGGGATTGTAAGGACTGAATCACGATATCAATATAGGGGCGAATCAGGGCCGTGTCCGCTGCCGGTAGGGTGGCGGCGATCGCTTCCTGCAGGCTGCGGTAGGCGACACTGCACTGGGCTGTGCGTTTATAGGCGAGCAAGATGGTGTCCAGCCAGGACATCATCTGCTCTTTGAAGAAGACCTCATCATCCCGCAGAATCGAGAGGGCGATGTAGCGCAGGACTTCCGTCATGTCGTATTTACAACGGGGGCCGTGTTGCTGCACCATTTCGGGGTGAATCTGGGCCAGTTTTCGTAGAGCCTGGAGAACCAGCTTGTCACTGTGTTCCCGCAGTTGTTGATAGGTATCAAGGCGATTTGTGTAACTCTGGATATACTGCTCTAAGGGTTGCAGTTCCTGGCTATCCAGGTAACGACCATCCGCTTCCAGAATGTTATTTTCCAGGGTGTGATTAAAGGTATACATAGGTAGAACCGAGTCGATATCGTTGAGTGTCGTTACCACAGGGCAATGTTTAGCTACCTTCTAGACTGCCCTAAAGAAAAATACCTTCAACAGGTCGCAGTAATTCGCAACACTATTCAGAAAATCTTAATAAGTAGGGAAATTACGATCGTGGTTCTCCGGGATCACCAGCCAGGTCTGGGGCTGACAAGCTAGGGTAGAAAGGTGAGAATTTTAGCAACCTGTGGGAGCTGGTGGAGATGAACCGGATCTGGAGCAAACTTGGGAAACTGTTTGGTGGACTGCTTCTGTTTGGAGGTGGAACCCTGACGGCAGGCTTGCTGCTGGGGATGGTGGTGAGCCACGCCTCCGGGGTGTTGCTGGCAGTTCTCTGGGTTCTGACCGTCGTTATGGGGCTGGTTCCGATCGCCCTCGGGAGTTGGTTACTCTATGCCAGCTCCCAAGCCGCCCAGCAGGCCATCCGAGAGCAGTTTTTTGACCTGTTGCGGGTTCATCAAGGTCGGCTGTCGGTGTTAGACTTCGCGGCGGCAACCCGTCTGGAACCCGCGATCGCCCGTCGTTATCTGGATGGTTGGGCCAAAGAATTTGCGGCCGAGTTTGAGGTCTGTGATAAGGGCGAGGTGTACTATGTGTTTGCCAATCAGCCCGCCGCTTTGCCCGAAACTAACCTGCAACTGCTGGGTCAGGCCCTGCGCCAGTGGCTGCAGTCTACGGTGTGATAATAGCCTGACAGATTGCCAGGGCGGGTTGCCGAACCTGATTCTGCAGTGGGGGGGCTTGACTGTTAGATTTGGCTATGTCATCTAGAAACGTATTTAATCTTTCACCTTAAATCCTTAGGGAATGATTCACAATCAGGGTAGTTCATCGCTGCTTAAGTGTTTTACCTTGCTGCTTAAGTGTTGTACCGTAGTCAGCTCCTATGAAACCTGAAGATCTCGAAGGTCTGCGATCGTGCTGTCGAGACGACGTAGCCTTTGAGCAACTATTGCAATTACTGGGCCTGGAGTCCGACCAACGTACAGGCAGCTTCAGGGTTGGGCCAGAGGCCGCAGCCCTTGAGGGTAGAAGAGGCAGGGGGAGTAAGGGGGACGATCGGGCCCTGGGGGTACCACTGTGGCAGGAAGGGGCGCAACGGTTTCAGGCGCTGATTGAGAATGCTACCGATATCATTGTGATTCTGGATGAGCAGGGTACCTTTTGCTATTGCAGTCCATCGGCGGAAAGAATTTTAGGCTATACGCTGGCGGATGTCTGGGGGCGCAATGCGGTAGAGCTGGTTCATGCCGACGATGCCCCATTGATCTTGCAGGTACTTCAGGGGGCGATTTTGCAACCGCGTCAGAGTCAACCCCCGATCGAGTACCGGGTGCGGCACAAGCTGGGGTTCTGGTGCTATTTTGAAGCGGTTGCCACCAGCTTGTTAGATGACCCGGCTGTGGCAGGGGTAGTGGTCAACTGTCATGACATTACCCAGCGAAAGCAGATTGAGGCTGCCCTGCGGCGAGCCAATCGGCGGATTGTCAATATTCTAGAAAGTATTACCGATGCATTTATTTCGGTCGATTCAGACTGGCAGTTAACCTACGTCAATCAGCAGGCGGCGCAGATTGTCCAGAAGACCCCGGAAGAATTGTTGGGCCGCACGCTCTGGCAGGTATTTCCAGAGACGATCGGTTCTACCTTTGAACGGGCCTACCGGCAGGCCTGGGAACAGCAAACTCCAACCACCTTTGAAGAGTTCTACCAGCCCTTAAATACCTGGTTTGAGGTGCGAGTATTTCCTTCCCCCGAGGGTTTGTCAATCTTTTTTCTGGATGTGACGGAACGGCGACAGGCGCAGTCAGAATTGTTGGAAATGAGTACCGCCCTGGGGAATGCCGTAGAGGGAATTGCCCGGTTGGATGTGCAGGGCCACTATGTGGCACTGAATCGGGCCTATGCCGCTTCCCTGGGCTATCAACCGGAGGAAATGATTGGCCTCTCCTGGCGCAAAACCATTTACCCGGAGGATCTGGGTCTGCTGGAAACCGCTTATCAGCAAATGCTGGCCGAGGGCAAAGCAGAAGTTGAGGTCAGGGGGCTGTGCAAGGATGGTTCCTGCTTTTACCTGCAGATAGTACTGGTAACAGCCTCCGACTGGTGCGATCGGCTGATTGGGTTCCATTGCTTTACCAAAGACATTACGGAGCGGAAACGGGCCGAGGCAGCCCTGCGAGAAAGTGAGAAACGGCTGAACCTGACCCTGGAAGCGACCCAGATGGGAGTCTGGAACTACGACCTGGAAACAGGCCAGGTGACCTGGTCAGAAAGCTGTGAACAGTTGTTTGGGTTGCAGCCGGGATCTTATCAGGGCAGGGTAGAAGACTTTTTTGCCTGCATTCATCCCGAGGATCTGGCCCTGGTACAGCAGGCGGTGCAGTTGCAACTGCGCCAGGAGCTTGACCGTAAAGAATTTCGCATTCTGCGCCCCGATGGCAGTGTTCGCTGGATCTTAGAACGCAGTTGTACGCTGCTCCATGATTCTCGACTGCGGCCGGTGGTCATGGGGATCTCGATGGATATTACCGATCGCAAGTGGTCAGAAGAGGTCTTGCAGCAGCAGACGGAGCGGGAACGGCTGATGGCCACGATCGCCAGTCGAATTCGCCAGTCCCTCGACCTGGAAACCATTCTCAAAACCACCGTATCGGAGGTGCGCCAGTTTCTTAAGGCCAATCGGGTAATTATTTTTCGGATCGCTTCCGATGAATCGGGAACCGTCATTGCCGAATCCGTTGAGCCCCAGTGGCGATCGGTACAGGGTAGTCTGATTCAGGATGCCTGGTTCCGGCAACGGCTGCCCAATTATCGCCAGGGCCGTAATTTTGTAATTGATGACACGCGGTCGATCAACCAGGGTGGTTTATGTCCACCGGCGTTACAGAGTTGGGAGGTTAAATCTCTTCTGGTCGTACCGATCCTTCATGGCGAGCAACTCTGGGGATTGTTGGCCGCCCACCAATGTACCCTGCCCCGTCACTGGGAATCTGTGGAGATCAGCCTGTTAGAGCAACTGGCCACCCAGGTGGCGATCGCGATTCAGCAGTCTGAACTGTACCGCCAGGTGCAACAGCTCAATACTGAGTTAGAGTCTCAGGTACAGGAACGAACGGCCCAGTTACAGCAGGCCCTGGCCTTTGAAGCCATGCTGAAACGGATTACCGATGCTGTGCGAGATAGTCTGGATGAGGCCGAGATTTTGCAAACGGCAGTACAGGAACTGGTTTTAGGTCTGGGGGTGAAGGGTTGTGATGCTGCCTTGCACAACCTGGAGCAGCAAACTTCTGTTATTTGCTACGAATACCTGCAACCGGAAGTTCCGGCCCGCCATGGTACCACGATCGTGATGGCAGACTTTCAAGAAATTTATGACCAGCTATTCCAGGGCTGGCATTTTCAATTTTGTCGGCTGACCGCCGATATGGTCAGGTTACTCGACCAGCCGTTTTCTCTGCTCGCCTGTCCGATGGTGAACGACCAGGGAGTGATGGGCGACCTGTGGTTGTTCAAACCGCGGGATCAGGCCTTCAGTAATCAAGAAATTCGGCTGGTGCAGCAGGTGGCAAATCATTGCGCCATTGCTGTCCGGCAGGCCCGTCTCTATCAGGCGGCCCAGGTCCAGGTACAGACTCTGGAGGGGCTGAATCGCCTCAAGGATGAATTTCTCAGCACCGTATCCCATGAGTTGCGTACCCCCATGTCAAATATGAAAATGGCAATTCACATGCTGCAGACCCGGCCTGACTCCGATCGGCGTGAGCAATACCTGGAGATTTTGCGGTTGGAGTGCCAGCGGGAAACGGAGTTAATTAATGACCTGCTCGATCTGCAGCGTCTGGAAGCCTCTGCTTACCCCGTGTTACCGGCGGTGGTTGATCTGGCGGTCTGCCTCAAGACCATAATTGAGCCATTTCAGGCACGCATGAAGGCCCGGAATCAAATCTTTGAGCTCCAGCTGGGGGCCTTGTCTCACTTTCGGACGGATCAGAAGGTGTTGGAGCGAATCGTGGCGGAATTGCTCAACAATGCCTGTAAATATACACCTCCGGCGGGCCAGATTGAGTTTGCTGCCAATCTGCAAGCCTCGGGTCTGGTAGAAATTTTAATTCGCAATCAGGCAGAAATTCCGGGGGAAGAACTGCCCAGAGTATTTGAAAAATTTTACCGGATTCCTAATGCCGATCCCTGGCGACAGGGAGGAACCGGTTTGGGGCTGGCCTTAGTTCGGCAACTGGTAGAACAATTGAATAGTACGCTGCAGGTCGAGAGCCGCCTGGGCTGGACTAGCTTTACCCTGTGGCTGGAGCCCCTGGGTTGATAGTCTTCCAGCGGGCGACCTGCTTTAGTTAACAACCTTCAATTTGCCCGACTGGACAGCATCAAACAAACGGTTAATCTGGAGCCGTTCGTCTTCGTCTATCTGATTATCAGAAAGAATGACTGCACAGAAATTATGGTACTCCCGGTAACTGAGCTGGCGTGAAGCAATCAGGCGTTCAACGGTTCTCCGTATATCTACGGTATTCCCAGCATTTGCCGTCGAACTACTGTGCAGACTCATCGGGAGTTTCCTCATTCAAGAGCATCTGGCCAGAATCAGAATAATACATTCTCCACAGAATTTCCATAATTCCTCCGAAAAACTACGGATTTTGTTGAATCTGGCCCCTTTCCGGGTTGCCAATTGATCTACACCTGCTATAATAGGAAACGCAATGGCGAGCGTAGCCAAGTGGTTAAGGCAGAGGATTGTGGTTCCTCCATTCGTGGGTTCGATCCCCATCGTTCGCCCTTTTATAGATTGATGAAATAGTTAATGCTTCACTGCAAGCCGACCTGAGTAATCTGGCAGGTTCTGGTTTTTGTCTAGGACTGGCTATTCCTACCCATAGCAGGGGCAATCCATAGCGCTGACTCTATTCAGGCTTAAAGGAATTGATCGGCCCTTACCCTTGTTTAATCTTGACCCGGAATGGTTTGATCAACTCAAGCGCATTTAGGATGTTGGAGTTTGATCTATGTCTGCTACTAACCAGTTAGCTGCTACCAGTTTTGCTGTAACTATTCTGCGAGATGAAGATAACCCTGCGGCTCGATTTCAGGCTGTTACCCTGGGTTCTGGTACGACGGCCCCCCGATCGGTTTACACCTGTGCAACCCAGGGGGCGATGACTTCCTGGCTGGTATGTAATGGGTACAAGTGGGTGAAAGATTCCCAACCCCAACAGTGGATCAAAGCATAGTCCAGCGGCTATCCCATGCATCAACCTCTTGGGCAGGCGGAATTTCCCGCCTTTTTTTCGGTTTAAAGCCCCGCCAAACAGGCCCCGGCCGATCGCCGGGTCAGTCCAACCCCTAAAATTGAGGAGTTGCCGGGAGGTGAAGGTATGAAAATCGGGTTTATTGGCACCGGGTTAATGGGGTTGCCCATGGCCCAGCGAGTTCTGGCAGTGGGGTTTTCCCTCACGGCCTATAACCGAACCCCTGACAAACTCGAGGCTTTAAAGTCACTTGGTGCCGCGATCGCCCCTGACCCGACAACGGTGTTAGAGAATTCTGCCTGTATCGTACTGATGCTGACCAATGGGGCAGCGGTGCAGGAGGTGTTGCTGTCGGACGCGGCCCGCTCGCAGTTACACGGCAAAACCATTATTCAAATGGGGACGATCGCCCCAGCAGAAAGTCGGGCGATTCGGGATGAGGTAGTAGCTGCCGGAGGGGATTACCTGGAAGCGCCGGTTTTAGGCAGTATCCCTGAGGCCCGAGAAGGGCAGCTAATCGTCATGGTTGGAGGCACCGCCGCCCACCTGCAAACCTGGGAGCCGGTACTCCGTTGTTTTGGCCCAGAACCTCTGCTGGTCGGAGAGGTTGGTACGGCGGCAGCGCTCAAACTGGCTTTAAATCAGTTGATTGGTTCTCTGACGGCGGCTTTTTCTACCAGTCTGGAGTTTGTCTCCCGTCAGGGGGTGCCCCCCGAGTTGTTTATGCAGGTACTTCGTAACAGTGCGCTCTATGCACCGACCTTTGACAAGAAGCTGCAACGCATGCTGGAAGGCAATTACGCCAGTCCTAACTTTCCCTCGAAACACCTGGCTAAAGACCTGAACCTGTTTCTGACGGCGGCGGCGGCGATCGACCTGAACACAACAGCGATTCAGGGAGTCAGCCAACTCCTCGCTCAGACGCTCAAGATGGGTCTGGCGGAGGCCGACTACTCTGCCCTCCATGCCGCTGTTAGCAGCCAGGAAGCGGGTTAGAGGGGGAGACGCTTAATATTTTGGTTGCAACCAATGACAACCATCGCCGTACCTTTTTCAAGGCGTTTGGTAGGTATGGGATTGATCTCGAACTTACCATCCTGGCTGACGGCCAGCACGTTTAAGCCGTAGGTACTGCGTAGACGAAGCTCGGCGATCGTCTTACCCTCAAAGGCTTCTGGGGTGACAACTTCAACGATGCTGTTTTCCGGGTCTAACTCAAATCGCTCTAAGATGCCCGGTTGGGTCAGGGAACGGGCCAGCTCGCAGCCCATCTCATGCTCGGGAAAAACGACCAGATCGGCTCCTACCTTTTTCAGCAATTTGACGTGAATTTCTGAGGAAGCCTTGGCGACGACATGGGGCACCCCCCCCTCTTTGACATTGAGCGTGGTGATGATACTTTCCTGCACGTAGTTGCCAATCGCCACAATCACGGTGTCTTGCTCAAACACCCCGGCTTCTTTGAGCGCCGCCGGTTGAGTTGAGTCGAGTTGACGGGCATGGGTAGCAATGCGATCGGAAAGAATTTGGGCCACTTTTTCCTCATCGGCATCTACACAGAGGACATCGTACCCCTGTCTTTGCAGGGTGCCGGCCACGGCCCGACCAAACCGACCCAATCCAATGACAGCAAACTGCTTGTTATTTTTATCAATCCGCAGATTTTGAAAAAAGCTGAGGGATGAGAGATTAACCAAAGTCTTATTCAGTACAGCTATCTCGGAAATGCTCCGGAGCCGGTACTGCCTCCTGCAACAGTGAACCGTAACAGCAAAAAATGTCTGTTACAGACTTTAACATCTCTATGGGGATCAATGAATTTCTTTATGAACTGAAACCTTTAAAAAACCGGTAGAGCCCTGCTGGCAACACAACGATAGGGGACACGATCGACAAAATAAATCAGCCAGGTGGCGATTGCATCAGCTTTGACGGCTCGAATCTGTACCCGTCGTCGGCTGCCCTGGTGGGGAACTAAAACCACCTGACCGGCTCTAAATCCAATACTTTCCTGCATCATTCTAATAACTACTGTTCTACTTGAATAAATGGGCTAAATAGATGATTAGGTGGAGGAATAGGAGGTAGGCAATCGTTTACCAGAAAGGTTCCTGGCAGTTAATTTGCCTACCCTGTTTTAAGTCGTAGCCAGAAGCGGAAGGTTCCTGCCTCAGTCTTCCAGCCTGGCTGCTGGTTTCTGGAAGCTTTTAGCTGGCACTGGGATGGTCGCCATAAAACTTTTCAGCATTGTCCCGGGTACGGTCAGACAACTCCAGCAACCCCGGTGCATCAATGAAACCGAAGTAGAAGGCGATCGCGGCGGTGGACAGATGCAACAGCACATCATTGCCAAAAATCGGAATCAGACCAAAGGTGGTGTTGGTGTAAGGTAACAGGCCCATCAGCGTCAGCAGGCCATAGAACGCGGCTAAACCACGGCCATAAACCCGCGAAGCCCCCAGGGAGATGGAAGCCAGAACGCCCAACAGTCCAACGGTGATATGAACAACGTTATGGAAGACATTGATCGGAAAGGCTCCCATTAAGTACCCATACTGGGCATCAAACAGATCGATACTCTTACCCGATACGGCCGGTTCCTGCACAAAAGCAGGAATGAAGCCTAAAAACCCGACCAACAGGAAGAAAACTCCTGTCAGCAAGGCAAAATATTGTCCTCGTTTCATGATTGCTCTCCAGCCGAATGTCACTGCTTCAACCCTAGTAGCTGCTGCTCTAATGCACTTCTGCTAGAGGATGGTAACTGGTTCTATCTCCAGGTAGAACTGGAGGAAGCCGTAGCCCGGAAAACTTGTCGTCCGGGGAACAAAGTTTCTGGGGCGATCGTCCTACCCTTTGCAGCCGCAGAGTAGCCGTCGCTTCCCAACCCGGATAGAACCTGGCCCGAATTACCAGGTTCCCCGTTGTTGCCGTTTCTGAAACATAACCGCCGTTATCCTCTTACTTCAGTAAAATCGGCCTAACTTCATCGTGAGGACTGAGGTATGGTTTCCTTCTGGCACACAAAAATTCTGCGGCGGGCGGGTTCCCTGACCCTGGCGGTATTGCTCACTCCGGCTCCGTTGCTTACGGTCGGGGCTGGGGCAACTTCCCCGCCGGTGCAGCCCCCTGCCTGCCAGGGTGGACAATTGCTCAGTCCCGAGAATCCCCAGGTGCAGTTATTGCGATCGCTGGTTGACCGCTACAAGATGACCGCTCCGGAACTGACTGACCTGGGAGAACGATCGCTCACCCGGTTTGAGTTTGCCAGGGCTCTGGTGGCGGCCTTAGAAAACGTTCGGCAGCAACAGGTTAGCCTGAGCAAAGCTGACCTGGTGCGCCTGGAAGCGTTGAAAGCAGAATTTATCGGCGACCTGGTGCGAACCTACCAGTATTTCCCGGCCCTCAGTTCGCTCACCGGCTCGGAGGTGACCGTCGCCCAGGTGACCATGCTGCAATCTCTGATTCAGAAGTATAGTCCCTCGATCAAACTGAACCGCGATCGGCCACTCACCCGAACGGAGTTTGGCAAAATTTTGAACCAGGTAGGGGAGGCCATGAATCGGCAACGCTCCCGGCCTCCCAGTTCCGCTACCCGCAACGATTGGGAAATTATTCAGGTGCTGGCTACCCTCTATGCCGCCGAAATGGGGCCGCCCCGGCGGGTGGATTGGCCCGATCCCAACGCCCAGTTCTCTACCGGAGGCAGTTTGCATGGAACGGTGGTGTTTCCAGTGGCCCCTCCCAGTTCTGTTATGCCCCTGAGTCGCCCTACCTTTTCACCTCCCCGCAAAGGGCCTGCAACCACTGTAGGAGGGGGAACCAGACAGGGGGGATCGCTGCCCTCAAGGGTGGCTCCGGCCCCGGTTGCGCCCAGTGGTGAGCAGCGGTTTACGGGCCGCGATCGGCTTCAGACACGGCTATCCGAGCGACCCTTACCGGATAGCGATCGACGGCCTAAACCGGACAATTTCAATACCGAAGACTACAACCTGATCAGCGAAAATCCATTCCAGCGCCCCGGCCTCGATCCCCTTTCGACCTTCTCGATTGACGTTGATACAGCCTCCTATAGCAATGTCCGGCGGTTTATCAACCAGGGCAGTTTGCCGCCTAAGGACGCGGTGCGAATTGAGGAAATGATCAACTACTTCGCCTACGATTACCCCCAGCCGGCGGGCGATCAGCCCTTCTCGATCACGACCGAGGTGGCAAGGGCTCCCTGGAACCCAAAACACAAGCTGGTGCAGATTGGCTTGCAGGGTAAGCAGTTGCAGACGGTACAGCCGAGCAATCTGGTGTTTCTGGTGGATGTCTCGGGGTCAATGCAGTCCCCCAATAAGTTGCCCCTGGTGAAGCAGTCTCTCTGTCTTCTGGTAAATGAGCTGTCGGCCCAGGATCGGGTGTCTCTGGTGGTCTACGCTGGTAATGCTGGAGTGGTTCTGCCCCCCACGCCAGGTAATCAGAAGGAACGGATTTTGGCGGCGATCGAACAACTGGAAGCCGGGGGATCTACCGCCGGAGGAGCGGGGATCGAACTGGCCTATAAGCTGGCCCAACAAAATTTTCTCAAAAATGGCAATAATCGGGTAATTCTGGCGACGGATGGCGATTTTAACGTAGGGGTTTCCAGCGATGCCGAACTGGTGCGCCTGATTGAACAGAAGCGCAATCTTGGTGTATTTCTCACCGTGTTGGGCTACGGCTACGGCAACTATAAAGACGGCAAAATGGAGCAACTGGCCAACAAGGGCAATGGTAATTACGCCTATATCGACGGCCTGCGGGAGGCCAGAAAGGTGCTGGTGCAGGATCTGCGAGCCACCCTATTTACGATCGCCAAGGATGTCAAAATTCAGGTGGAGTTTAATCCAACCAAAGTTCAGGCTTACCGCCTGATTGGTTACGAGAACCGGCTATTGCGGGATCAAGACTTTAACGATGACACTAAGGATGCCGGAGAAATTGGAGCTGGCCATCGGGTGACGGCCCTCTACGAGATTATTCCAACGGGGGTGGAGAGCGATGTTAAATTACCCAAGGTTGACCCCTTGAAGTATCAGTCAGTTACTGCCCCCGGCTCGAACAGTGATGAGTTGATGCAGGTAAAACTGCGCTACAAGCAACCCCAGGGGTCTACCAGTCAGTTGTTGAGTCAGGCCATTTTAGATCGATCGACGGGTCTGGAAGCTGCTTCCAATAATCTCAAGCTGGCGGCGGCGGTGGCCCTGTTTGGCATGGTGTTGCGGGATTCAGAGTTTAAGGGGCAGGGTAACTTTGACCTGGTGTTGCAACTGGCGAACCAGGTTAAACAGCCAGACCCGGAGGGCTACCGCAGTGAATTTCTTCGCCTGGTCGAACGGAGCAAACCCCTGCTGGCCCAGAAAGATTAGGGATTGTTAATCGAGGGAAATTTCACCCTGCCGCAGGACGTTGCAAGCAGCACCCCTGCGGCAGGGTTGCCGTTGGGTGGAGTTGCTGGATAGATGGGCCGATTTTCATTCTCAAAAGTATTGGGCAACGGCCCAGATTCCTGGTCAAAATTATCTTGCCTTAGAGAATTTATGGTGTTCTAAAAGTTAGGAAAACTTCCGGTTAATTCAAGGTTAATTCAAGGTTAGATCTTGAAAAAGTTAATGTTTATGTCATTGACTTATATAGAGACTTGGGGAGATATTGTAATGGCTAAATTGTCTATTTTTCCTCTTGATGGATGGGCTTTCTGCCAGGTTCTCTAACAGTTGATTGTGCTGTGGTTCCCTATGATTTTGATGCTTGACAGCCCGCAAACTATCTCTCAGCCTTTACCAGAGTCTCTGTCTCTGGAGTCTTGTTTGCAAGATCTGGCCTTACATCACTATCAGATCGATCTCAATTGTTCAGGAGCTGAAGTCGCCCAGGCTTTTAATCAAGATGCCCATTTGCCAGGTGTAATTTTTCTGGAAAATGGTGATTTTGCAGGGATGCTATCCCGGCGGCGATTTCTTGAGTTCATGAGTCGGCCTTATGGGTTAGAGCTGTTTTCAAAACGTTCGTTAAAAGTACTCTACGATTTTGCCAAAATTAACCTTTTGATGTTGCCAGGAGACATGCCAATTCCGACGGCAACTCGCATGTCTCTCCAGCGATCGTCGGAGTTGATCGATGAACCAATTGTGGTCAAAATTGATGACTACAATTACCGATTATTAGATGTTCATCAACTCCTGGTGGCAAATTCTCAAATTCACGAACTGACAACCCAACTGTTAAATCAACAAACCCAGGCCAAGCTAATTCAAACCGAAAAAATGGCCAGTCTGGGGGAGATGATTGCCGGAATTGCCCATGAAATTTTGAACCCGGTCAACTTTATCTGGGGCAATATCGATTACCTGGCAAATTATGGTCAGGATTTGATGCAGGTTCTAGATGCTTACACCTGCACTTTTCCCCAGTCTGATCCAGAGATTGAGGCTTTAAAGGCCGAAGTCGAATTTGATTTTGTCTTGAAAGACTTTCCCCAGGTAATTGCCAGTATGAGAATGGGGGCAGAACGCCTGCGGCGAATTATTGCCGCCCTGCGTACCTTTTCCCATGTGGATGAAGACAATCAACGACCCCTGGATATCCATGATTGTCTGGACAATACCCTGTTGATTTTGAACAACCGTCTGAAAAATGCTGTTCAGGTGATTAAGCAGTATGGCTCTATTCCAATGGTGAATGGCTACTCAGGTCAGTTGAGCCAGGTGTTTATGAATCTGATCGGTAATGCGATCGATGCCCTGATGGCAGTTTCTGCCAGTTCCCGGGAGCCGGGGTGGCAGGCCCAGATTGCGATCGCCTCCCAGATTCAGAAGACTGGCGATGGAAACTCCTGGGTGCAGGTAAATATCAGTGATAACGGTATGGGCATGTCTGAGGAAGTGCAGGCCCGGATCTTTGAAACCTTTTTTACGACCAAGCCGCCTGGTAAGGGTACGGGGTTAGGTCTGGCCATCACCCACCAGATTGTTACCGAAAAGCACCATGGCCAGATTAATGTGCGTTCTCAGGTAGGGCAGGGCACTACCTTTGAAGTGTTGTTACCTCTGGCCTGACCCCTAATCGCCTAATTCGCTAATCGCCTGCTCTACCGATTTGACTCCACTGGCCACCTGGTCGATCAGTTCGGTGTTCGCATCCAGAGCGTAGGAAATCAGCTTCAGGATCTCAATCAAGACTTCCTTGCGTTGCGCCATCATCTCAAACTTGGGCAGGGTATAAACATATCGGAAGTACAGATCCTGGCTTTTGTTGATGCCAAAATTGCCGATCGGGAGGGTGAGATTGATGGCCAGCAGTAAGGGTTCCAGGGTTCCGCGGGTGGCCGCAGAAACCGGGATAGGCAACTCTGTGTAGTGCTGCAACAACTTGACATCGGGAAAGACATCATCGGGTAGGGGAATGAAGCTGCAATTCAGCCTGCGATCGCGGTTCTGGTAGTCTTTATCGAGGGTGACGATCAGGGTACTCAGGGGCAGTTCTGGGGCAAGGGGGAGAAATTGCGCCGGAATGTTAATGTCATCCAGCAGATTTTTGAGCGCGATCAAATCTAAATCGCTCATAGCTGCATCGCGATCGACCATACTATTGTTCTCCTCTCGGTTGGGGGCTTGGCTTAGAAGTAGGGTTGAGGGTCGGTTGGATTTCTTTCTAGCTCGACTGAGCTTTCATTAAGAGTTTGATAGCACCATCCAGGCCTTCGGTGCGGTTGGTGCGGTAGAGGGCATTGGGGCTGGCCCCCGTTGCTTCAATCAGTTGCTCCACCCGATCTTTTTGGGCTGCGAATTCTGGTGCATTGGCCGGAGGTAGGGTGGCAATCTGGCTAAAGATATACTTAATCGTTTCCTTCTGCCTCATCTGCTTGGCCGCACTGCTCTGGGTGGTATCAACCATTCCATTCAGGGAAGAAGTCGGGTCAGAGGCGGCTTTATCCCTGGCCCATTGCCGCACTTTGGTAAAGATCGACTTACCTACTTTGGCCCCGGCAGCAGCGGCCTTAAGAGACATGGCTGCCGCCTGGGTGTTGGGTTCGGGCACCAGGCTGAGAACATCCCCAACAATTTTGGTGAGGTTTACGCCAATATTGAACCCGGCATTGGCCACGCGATCGGAGTTGATTTCAGATAGGTTGGTGAGGGAAGAATGTTCCTGCAGGGCCGAATTTTGCCGCTCGGCCATCTGAATCAGGGATTGCAACTCGGTCTGCTTGGCAATGATCTCCGTGGCATCCTGGCCGGCATCTTCCCGTTGTTTTTTCTCGGCTTCCAGGCCTTCGTACTTGGTCTTCATCTTCTGAATTTCTTCAGCGTAGGTCTGGGCGTAGGCGGCCTGTTGCTGGCGGCGTTGTTTGCCCTTACCAAAGACATTGGCCTGTTGCCAATAGTTAGACTTGAGCAGGCCTTTGACGAAGTTTTGGGAGGATTTAGCTTTGATAATGTTGTAGACTTCGATCGCTGTATCGATTGCACCAAGGGCAATGCTAAGGCCAGGAACTGCCTGTTCTAAACCACCGGCGGCCTGTTTCAACATATCGACGATTTCTTTACCCATAGAAACCGCTTTACTGGCCGCTTCTACCAGTCCCCGCACGGTCGCCATCCCTGTCTCAAGTTTTTCGGCGGTACTGGCACCTTCTACGCTGGTGTGATCCTGATAGGCATCGTAAATCCTTTTAATGGTAAGTACCAGCTGTTTAATTGCGTCGATGCCTTCACCAACGGTGCCGGTAACCGCCTTGGCCATAGTTGCGGCTTCTGATTCAGCCACCGTATTGGCAATATCGGCCCCCGATTCGGCCATGGAGGTAAGACTGCCGACAATGCCAAACCCACCTTCAATTTTCTTGTCCAGTTCTGCTCCCTGCACCTGACGAACGGCCTGAAACAGGCCGAGCAAACCGCCAGCAGAGCCTAAGCCCGTGGCAAATTCATTGGCATCTTTTCCGAAAGACTCATTGGCCAGGTTTTTACCCAGCTCTTCGTCACCTAAAAGATCCGTTGTGTCTTCTACCAGGGAGCCGCCAATTTCGGTAGCATCATCCACGGCGCTCATCGGGTCGTCTGGTTCGTCGGCCCCATCCACATTGGGAGTCTGGGTCAGGTTGCTGTTACGAAAGTTGTCCAATCCAGTTGGTTGGCCAACGATCGCATTGCGGCGGCCCCGCAGGAGTTGAATGGTTTCGCCCGTGCGGCGCTGAACGGGTTTGCGATCGAGGGCAGAACCACCACCGCTCTGCTGCACGACATGGGTCAATTCATGGGCCGTCAGCTCATCGGTGCTGGGAGACTTGCCAGCTCCGTAATAAATGTCGGTGCCATGGGTGAAAGCCTGGGCATTTAAATCCCGGTTCATCTGGACAGCGGTTTCGCCAGTATGGACGCGTACCTGACTGAAGTCGGCTCCAAACCTGGGTTCCATAAAGGAGCGAACCGATTCAGGAAGGGGGGTGCCGCCCCCTTTGCTGCTGGAGAGTTGGGTTTCTAAGCTGGGTGTGGCCTGAGGAGTGGCAGCGGCTTTAGTTTGCAGGGGTTCTTCGTCTTCTTTTTTGGGTGGCTGACCGGATGTCTGCGGCATTCCCTGACGCTGGATAGCCTTAGTTTGCAGTTCTTCGTCTTCCTGACGCTGGATAGCCTTAGTTTGCAGGGGTTCTTCGTCTTCTTTTTTGGGTGGCTGACCGGATGTCTGCGGCATTCCCTGACGCTGGATAGCCTTAGTTTGCAGTTCTTCGTCTTCCTGACGCTGGATAGC